>OGGZ01000065.1_pt1 | contig 123433 bp, 100 predicted proteins | sample 1571371 | NCBI WGS metagenome assembly OGGZ01 (sample SAMEA2582025, study PRJEB24529) | metagenome | biome: Human gut stool | place: China | collected 2011
TTGTGTACCTATAAAAGAGGTGTCATTAAGAGAAATAAGAACAGAACACTATAATCAGTCAAGAAGCTATATTGATCGCATTCAAGTTGAAATGCCTGGGTTGACGTCCAGAAAGACGGCATCAATAAGAAATCAGTTAAAAATAATATAAACTTTGACAAGATGGAAAAGAAATTGTAGAATGATGAAAAACAAGTCTGAATCTAAATATCTAAGGGATATCTATACTCTTTTCTAACTGACAACAGATTTACTCCATCAATACTACACTAAGTTGTTGATAAATTAACCCGGATAAGGTATAATTTATATAGAAAATGTGTTTTGGCAAGAAGGAGAGAAGTACTTTGAAAATTAGCAAAAATAGAATATCTTCTTCGATTATTGTAGTAATTATTTTGATGACACTTGTTATAAGTATCGGAAGCATATATATAAGTTATATGAAGGGTCGATATGACACCATACAGAAAAAGGAAATTAATCGTGAAACTGATCAGGTAGTTAAGAACATAAAGAAACAGATTGCTGATAATTTCTATTATCTAAAATACTTTACAAAAAATATTTCGGATACATCTGAATTAAAGTGTGATTCAGAAGTTGACAAAATCAAGTCTGTTAGGACAGGTGAAAAATTTTATTTAATTGGTATGGCAGACAAAGACGGTAATGCGTGTGATATTAATGGGGATAAATATGATATTTCATCAGAAGAATATTTTGTTAATTCGATGAACAATGAATACGTTATTACTAATACAATAATTGATGAAAATAAGAAGTATAATATTTATAGTATACCAATCAAACATGAAGAAGACGTGGTGGGGGTTCTTTATGCCAAAAAATACACAGACGAAATTGAATATGGAATTAATGAAGATGATATGGAGATAGAGAAAGATATATGGGTTGTGGATCGTGACGGGACTATAGTTTTTGATACAACAGGCAAGGATAAGCCTGAGGATAAGAAGATAGGAACTCATAATTTTATAGATGAGTTAGAAGAATTAGATAATCCAACACGTACAATTGATAAGTTATCTAAGGCAATAAGTTCTGATGAACCAGAATTTATAAGGATAAAATATCATAAGGAGAAGATAGCATATGTTAGACCTATGGATGTGAACGACTGGAAGATAATTACTATTATATCGCATGATAAGTTTAATAAATATATGGCTCAGTCATTAGACAGGTTTAATCAGTTAGTATATATATTTGCAGTTATCTACGGTGCAACCTTGCTTGTGGTATTAGTTCTTCAGAACAAGAATAGAAAGAAGATTGAACATATTGCATATGTAGATGAGGTAACAGGTGGCAAATCATTTACAAAATTTAAAGATGATGTAGACAAACTTATTAAGAGTGCATCAGATGAGTATGCATTAGTAGATTTAGATGTTGATAAATTCAAATATATTAACGACATTTTTGGATATGAAGAAGGTAATAATGTTATAAGATTTATATGGAGAGAGATTAATAACATTATAGAGACAGGAGAAGTATTTGCACATTACAGAGCAGACCAGTTCGTATTGTTCCTGAAGGCAAATGATATGGATCATGTCATAAAGAGAATGGAAATGTTATCGTTAACTGCACAGAAACGTGGAGTCCAGAAAGAGAAGAACTATGAGATAATTCTATCGATTGGTATATATCCGGTAGATAGAAAATTCTTTAATATTGATACGGCGATAGACAGGGCAGACCTTACTAAGAAATCTATTAAAGGTAAGCATAGTAAAGTATATGCCATATATGATGATACATTGAGACAGAAAGAGCTTAGAGACCAGGAAATTGAAAATATGATGGAAAAAGCCATTAAAGATGAAGAGTTCAAAGTGTATTATCAACCCAAATATAATTCATCAAATAGTGAATTAACAGGTTCAGAGGCACTTGTAAGATGGTATAATGAAGAATGTGGTATGCTTTTTCCAAATGAATTCATACCGGTATTTGAGAACAATGGTTTCATAGTTGAATTAGATGAATATATGTTTGAACATGTATGTATGGATATAAGAAAATGGTTAGATTCAGGTTATAATGTAGTGCCTGTATCAGTTAATATGTCTCAGTTACAGTTATATAATTCAAGATTTATAGAAGAATATACAGCAATACTTAAGAAATATGATGTGCCGGCTGAATATATCCAATTGGAGATGACAGAAACAACATTATTCTCCGAAACGGATGCTTTAATAGATACAATTGATAAGTTACATAAAGCAGGATTCAAGATTCTAATGGATGATTTCGGAACAGGTTATTCGTCACTTAATATGCTTAAAAGCATTCCGGTAGATATTCTGAAATTAGATAAGAGTTTTGTAGATGACATTGGTGATTCAAAAGGTGACATAGTTGTATCAACTATCGTATCATTAGGTCAGTTACTTGATATGAAGATAGTTGCAGAAGGTGTTGAGACTAAAGAACAGTATGAGTTCTTAAGAGATATTTTCTGTGATGAGATACAAGGATATTATTTCTCAAGACCAATTTCATCGGAAGAATATATTAAAAAGATGACGAAAGGGGCATTGTAGTATGGCAGTTAAGAGAATACTTATTTCGGAAGCGGAAGAAGGTATGGAACTTGCGGGGGACGTCTATGATACTAAAGGCAGACTCATTGCGCCTTTTGGTACAGTGCTTGATAAAGAGATAATAAGGAAACTTGAGAATTATGATGTAGTTGTACTTAAAATTATTGTGAAATCTGATATAGATGATATATTTATGGAAAGCAGTGCTTATGAGAGAAGTGAGAAATCAGGATATTTCGAGAAGATAAAACAATCAGAAGATTTTAAGACATTCAGATATAGTTTTGAAGAATCCGTTGACGAACTTAGTAATAAGTTAAATGAAGTTGTATACAAGAATGAAGAAATCGATATAAATGGATTGTTAGAATCCGTTAAGAAAGTCATTAATTCTAATAGTTCCAGATATAATCTTATGGATATCTTAAGCTGTATGAGAGGTTATGATGATTTAACATTTGCACATTCTATGAGTGTTTCGTTGATATGCAATGTATTTGCTGGATGGCTGGGATATGGTGCGAAAGATGTTGAATTATTAACGGCAGCAGGACTTCTGCACGATATTGGTAAAATTAAGATACCTAAAGAGATTATTGCGAAACCATCACGACTTACTGATGAGGAATATAGAATTATAAAAATGCATCCGATATTAGGCTATGAGATACTTAAGAGTCAGCCGGTTGATAACAGGATAAGAAATGCTGCATTAATGCACCATGAGAAATGCGATGGTTCGGGATATCCACAGGGATTAAAGAGAAACCAGATAGATGATGTGGCAAAAATTGTGGCGATTGCAGATGTATACGATGCAATGACGGCGAATCGTGTATACAGAGAGGGAATGTCACCATTTGATGTTATCGAATATTTTGAAATGTGTATCGATATATTTGAACCGGGATATCTTATGATATTTCTTCAGAAAATAGCATTGTTATATGTGGGAAGTACAGTTCTTCTTACTGATGGAACAGAGGGAAAGATAATAATGATTAATAGTACTTCGCTAGGCAGACCTGTTGTATTATCGACTAATAACAAAGCAATAGATTTGTCCAAGGACAAATCTATTAAAATTGCTAAACTTATTTAGTTGTGTAGACTAATATTCCGTTCGGAAGAAGAAGTTCATTTTTGTAATTTATTGAGAACAGAACAGATTTCTTAGGAAATGTAATAGAATAATCGTTTGTACTGCAATTCAGTACGACGGTTATTTTATTTTTGCCATCATCGGTAAATCTTTCATAACAGATTATTCTCGGATTATCAGGTATATTAATAAATTTATACAGATTACTTCTAAACGCAGGATTATCGTTACGAAGTGCAATAAGTGATTTCATAAGGGAAATTCTGTCATGATATTCACCACGGTTAATTTTATTCCAAGGCATACAACGACGACAGTCAGGGTCGTAACTACCCTCCATAGCTATTTCTGTACCATAATATATACATACAGTTCCGGGCATTGTAAATAATACTGCTAATTGCTGATAGAATATATGAATATTATTTAATTTAGTTGCAAGACGGATAGTATCGTGAGAGTCTAAAAGGTTGAATAATACGCGGTTAACCTGCTCAGGATACATAGTGAAGCATCTGTTTATGGCATATAATAAATCAGTAGAAGATTTCTTAGAATCCTGCCAGAAAGCATCAATACTGTCTCCGAATGGATAATTCATTACAGAATCGTATTCATCACCACGAAGCCAAGGCATACTGTCGTGCCATAACTCGCCAAGTATATAGAAATCAGATTTGAGAGCCTTTAATTCCCTATGAATCTCTTTGCATAATGTATGGGAAATTTCACCTGCCACATCAAGACGTATACCATCAATATCATATTTTAATATCCAGCTTTTAAGAACCTTGATAATATATCTGATTACTCGCGGATTATTAGTGTTTAACTTAGGCATACCATCATAGAAGCTGAAAGTATAGTAGTTGCCTGACTTCGAATCAGATGACCTTCCAGTATTCTTAAAAGGCCATGAATTAATCATAAACCAGTCATAATATTTAGACTCAGGACCATTTTGCAAAATGTCCTGCCAAGGTTTAAAAAATATACCGGTATGATTAAATACACCGTCCATCATTACACGAATACCGTGGTTGTGGGCATCAGAAACGAGTTCAATCATATCCTCATCAGTACCAAAGTGTGGATCAATCTTTGTAAAACTCATAGTGTCATATTTATGATTACTTTTACCCTTACATACAGGAGTTAAGTAAAGACCTGTAATTCCAAGGTCGGCAAGATAGTCAAGTTTGCTTGTGATTCCCTTGATATCTCCACCATAATAGTCATTATATTTAACAGGTTTATCGGCAGAACCCCATGGCTTAACATTTTTAGGATTGATGTCAGGATTACCATTGCAGAACCTGTCAATGAAAATCTGATACCAGACAGTGTCATTTACCCAGTCAGGAGTTCTTATAATATCAGAAGGATTCATCCATGGGAACATAAATACCTGTTCACGACCTTTGAAATTCTTAAGTTCGGCAGGAGTATAGAAACGGTCCTCATACATATGATACTTCTCGTTTTCATTTTCAATAATAAAATGATATGCAAGACGTTTATACTTAGGTGCAATCTTAATACTCCAGAAGATGTGATGCTCAAGATATTTTACATCTGTCATCTCGATTGTTTCAATATTATAGTGACTGTTTGAACCCATAATACCTGTAGAAAAAGGATCACAATAGCAAAGGGTTATTTTGTCTACGTCATATCCTGTCTTAATTGAAATAATAATATTGTCATCATCGAGACAATAACAGTAGTTATCAGTACAACGATGATATATAGCTGCTAAATTCATATTTACCTCTTTTCTGAGCGACTTGTCTAGAAGATGCGAAGAGAAATTCGTACAGGCGATTTCTCTTCTGCCATAAAGGCTATTTGCTTTCGCTCCAAAGCAAATAGCAGTGTGAAAAATAAGTGTATCAACATTATTTTTGCACTAACCTCATTTCTTAAAATTCAAGTTCACTTTGATTTTGCAATTTACTAAGGGTACTGTTATGGAATTTGCTCGAAAATGTTACATCTTCGCCAAACCATTCAGGACCACTAAAAGAATTAGCCTCATCCTCAGAGCTGAATTCGACTTCTGCGATTATAAGTCCTTTAAATATACCTTCAAATATATCTAATTCGATTGTGTAATTATTATAAGGAATCAGGTAACGTTTCTTAGTAATTATATTCCCATCAGCTTTCTTAAGCAGATGGGAATAACTATCAGCAGTAAGCGGAAGATTATATTCTTCTCGGGATAGTAAGCCTTTTGATTTGTAAGTAAGATAATAGGTGTCATCTTCTTTACGGATACGGACTACCGGCTCTGTACACAGATATGCCTGTTCTATAAGATGAAATCTGCATAATTCTAAATTGTCAGGTAAACTTGTAATTAGAAACTTTCTTTCTATTTCCATTATTTTTTACACTAACCTCCGTTTGATATTACGATTTTTTATATAGAATATTTTAACATATCAGCCTTGAAAAATGTATATGTAAATAATAAAAAAAATCTAAAATGATGAAAAAATATCAGGAATATGTTATACTGTCAGTGTTATAAGGCTAAGTCTATGGAAAAGGAGAAAAAATTATGGTATACGCATTTTTAGCAGATGGTTTTGAAGAAGTAGAAGCATTAATGGTAGTTGATATATTAAGAAGAGCTGGTATTGAGACAGTTACTGTATCGGTCTCAGATAATTATGAAGTTAAAAGTTCACATAACATTGTAATTAAGGCAGATGCTTTAATTAAAGATGTAGATTTTGATAAAGCAGAATTAATATTCCTGCCAGGAGGAATACCTGGAACACCTAATCTTGCAGCATGCAAGACATTAGTGGCTAATATTAAAGATTTTAATAATAAAGGCAAAAGACTTGCAGCAATATGTGCAGCTCCTAGTATCTTAGGAGAACTCGGAATCTTAGAGGGTAAGTTAGTAAGCTGCTATCCGGGATATGAAGATTCGTTAAAAGGTGCAACCTATAAACGTGAGAAAGTCATAACAGATGGAAATGTAACAACAGCAAGAGGATTAGGTGCTGCGATTGATATGGGACTTGAATTAGTTGCGATATTAAAGAGTAAAGATGAGGCTGATTCAATAGCAGAGAAGATACAGTTAGTATAATGCATATATCGTGTTAGAAAGGTGCGAATTAATATTGAAGAAATTAAATATAAGATTAACGAAGATAATATGTGTTGCCGGTGCATTAGTATTAGTAATCGGAAGTATGACTGCCTGTGGTAAGAAGAAAAAGATTTCATACGGAGATACAGAGGGCGTTGTTACTGGCTCGTTAGATATTAATGATAGTGGTGTGAAATTTAATCTTGATAATGTAATTGCACCAGCGGGAAGTGACATAGATTACACATCAGGTATTAAGACATCGGGTGAAACAGATGATTATTCACTCGAGGTAAATGCAGTGAATGTCAGAAATGACAAACCAGGAACATATACTGCTAACTACACTGTCAAATCAGGTGGAAGTACATATACAGACAGTATTAAAGTAACAATATCTGATAATGGTAAGAACACACAGGAAGCTGAGAATCATGGAAATAGTGACTCGGAAAATGGCCAGGCAGGCAATTCAGCTGCCAATGCAGGCGATATAAATAGTGGAAGTAACAGCGGCAATAATGGTGCAGGTGGTGGAAACACTTCTAATAATGGAAACACTTCAAACAATAATGGAAACAGTAATTCTGGAAATAATTCAAATTCAGAAAGTAACGGAGGCGGCCAGACTAAGCCGACAGCACCGAAGGAACTTATTACAGACGGAAGTAAGACCTATAGAGTATCTAAGATACCTAATGCTACTATCGAGCTGTTATCAGGAGATGTAGTGACAATAAGCTGTTCTACTAATAAATATATCGTATCGACAAGGACTGACGAAAGTACGGTGCAGAAGAATGGACATAATTATAAAGTGACAAAATTAATTGTATTATTTAACACAGGTGCAGAACAGACTTTAGAAACTGTAGAAAAAAAGATAGACTAAAAGATTTCTTTATGATATAATACTACGATGTCACATTGCCTTTAGTTAAAATGAAAAGGTTAGAAAGAAAATATTGCAGATATACTGCTAAAAATAGCTAAGCCGTAGTATACGGCAGAATGGAGGAAGTTTAATGAGTTTACAGGTTGAGAAACTGGAAAAAAATATGGCTAAACTTACAATTGAAGTATCAGCAGAAGAGGTAGAAAAAGCAATTGAAAAGGCTTATCAGAAACAGAAATCAAGAATTAGTGTTCCTGGTTTCAGAAAAGGTAAAGTACCTCGTAAAATGGTAGAGAAAATGTACGGTGTCGGTGTATTCTATGAAGATGCTGTTAATGATATGATTCCTACAGCATACGAAGCAGCAGTTAAGGAAAGTGAATTAGAGATAGTTTCACAGCCTAAGATTGATGTTGTACAGATTGAAGCCGGTAAAGAATTTATCTTCACAGCAGAAGTTGCAGTTAAACCAGAAGTTGAGTTAGGTGAATATAAAGGCGTAGAAGTACCTAAGAGTGATGTTTCAGTATCAGATGAAGAGATTATGGCTGAAATAGACAGAGAAAGAGAACAGAACTCAAGAATTATCACTGTAGATGACAGAGCAGTTGAAGATGGCGATATGACAGTTATCGATTTTGAAGGCTTTGTTGATGGTGTAGCATTTGAAGGTGGAAAAGGAACAGATTATCCATTAACAATTGGTTCTCACTCATTTATTGATACATTTGAAGAACAGTTAATTGGTAAGAACATTGGAGAAGAAGTTGACGTTAACGTTACATTCCCTGAAGAATACCATGCAGAAGAATTAAAGGGTAAACCAGCATTATTCAAAGTTACTGTTAAAGAGATTAAGAAGAAAGAATTACCAGAACTTGATAATGATTTCGTAGAAGATGTTTCAGAATTCTCAACAGTTGATGAATATAAAGCAAGCATTAAGACAAAAATCGAAGAGAAAAAGGCTGATGAAGCTAAATCAGCAAAAGAAGAAGCAACAATCGAGAAGATTATCGAAGGTGCTAAGATGGAGATACCTGATGCAATGGTAGATTCACAGGTTAGACAGATGGCAGAAGATTTTGCAAGAAGAATCAGTACACAGGGACTTACAATCGACCAGTACTTCCAGTATACAGGATTAACATCTGATAAATTGTTAGAACAGATGAGACCACAGGCATTAAAACGTATCCAGAGCAGACTTGTTCTTGAAGCAGTTGCTGATAAAGAGAACTTTGAAGTTACAGATGAAGACGTTAATAATGAAATCAATGATATGGCATCAGCATACCAGATGGAAGCTGATAAGCTTAAAGACTTATTAACAGATGCTGATAAAGAGAATATGAAGAGAGATATCCAGGTTAAGAAAGCAGTTGAATTCGTAACAGAGAATGCTAAGGAAGTATAATCAATAGCCTGATTAGAAGTTTATAAAATGAGATAAAGAAAATGGGTTCGCTATGGCGGACCCATAAATAAAATTAGTAGATAGGAGAGGATTTTGTATGAGTTTGGTACCTTATGTCGTAGAGCAGACTGGAAAAGGCGAAAGATCTTATGATATTTATTCAAGACTTTTAAAGGATAGAATTATTTTTTTAGGTGAAGAAGTAAATGAGACAACAGCAAGTCTTGTTGTAGCACAGTTACTTTTCTTAGAGTCAGAAGACCCTAATAAAGATATTCATTTATATATAAACAGCCCGGGTGGTTCTGTAACAGCAGGAATGGCTATTTATGATACAATGAATTATATCAAATGTGATGTATCTACAATTTGTATGGGAATGGCAGCAAGTATGGGAGCATTTTTGCTTTCAGGCGGTGCTAAGGGTAAGAGATTCGCATTACCTAACGCAGAGATTATGATACACCAGCCACTTGGTGGAGCACAGGGACAGGCAACAGAGATTAAGATTGTAGCAGATCATATTTTAAAGACACGTAAGAAGTTAAATGAAATTTTAGCAAAGAATACCGGAAAACCATTAGAAGTGATTGAAGTGGATACAGAACGTGACAACTATATGGATGCTTATCAGGCTATGGAATATGGCTTAATAGATAAGGTGATTGAAAATCGTTAATTAATCATTAATTTAGATTGGAGAACATATGGCAAAGAATAATGATGAGAGCAGATGCTCATTTTGTGGTAAACCGGAGAGTAAGGCAAGAAAGCTTATTGCCGGACCAAGCGGTGTGTTTATATGTGATGAATGTATAGAAATATGTAGTGATATAATGATGGAAGAAATGGCATATGAGACAGATGATGATGTTGATTTCGACATTAATTTATACAAGCCACAGGAGATAAAGGAATTTCTTGATGAATATGTCATAGGACAGGAAGAAGCTAAGAAAGTCCTGTCAGTTGCAGTGTATAATCACTACAAAAGAGTTTTGTCAGGAAGAGACTTAGGTGTAGAGATTCAGAAGAGTAATATTCTGATGTTAGGACCTACAGGTTCAGGTAAGACATATCTTGCACAGACATTAGCTAAGATACTTAATGTCCCATTTGCTATTGCAGATGCTACAACACTTACTGAAGCAGGCTATGTAGGTGAAGATGTTGAGAATATCTTACTTAAGATAATTCAGGCAGCTGACTATGATGTGAAAAAAGCGCAGTACGGAATTGTCTATATTGATGAAATAGATAAGATTACTAAGAAAAGTGAGAATGTTTCTATAACAAGAGACGTATCAGGAGAGGGTGTACAGCAGGCATTACTTAAATTGTTAGAAGGCACGCAGGCTTCAGTTCCCCCACAGGGTGGAAGAAAGCATCCTAATCAGGAGATGATTCACATTGATACAACTAACATTTTATTCATATGTGGTGGTGCATTTGATGGATTAGAGAAGATTATAGAGACAAGAATGGACAGAAAATCTATCGGTTTCAATGCTGAGATAGCAGACCATAAAGAAGAATCAATAGATGTATTGTTCCCACAGGTAATGCCACAGGATTTAGTTAAATTCGGTTTAATTCCTGAATTTATTGGTCGTGTACCTGTAACAGTATCATTAGAATCTTTAGATAAGGAAGCACTCATAAGAATACTTAAAGAGCCTAAGAATGCGTTAGTTAAGCAGTATAAGAAGCTTTTAGAGTTAGATGGTGTAGACTTAGAATTTACAGACGAAGCATTAGAACTTGTTGCTGAGAAATCATTTGAGAGAAAGACAGGTGCAAGAGGCTTACGTTCAATTATGGAAGATGCACTTATGAATATAATGTATACTGTACCATCAGATGAGACAATCGATAAGTGTACGATAACTAAAGATGTTATCGAGAATAAAGCAGAACCTGAATTAGTCAGATTAGATGAAACACAGATTAAGAAAAATGGCGTAAAGAAGAGATTTAAGGCATAAAATAATAAGCTATTTTTAAATATTTAAAGCCGGTTTAAGAAGATTAAAGTCTTAGTAAAGCCGGCTTAAAGTAAAATAAGTGCATAATAAAAGAATTATAACAGGATAAAATAGAAACCTGAGAGGAATTTAGAATATGATTATAAAGAATGCAGAATTAGAAACAGTATGTGGAATTACCAGTGTACTTCCTGATAATCAGATGCCTGAGGTTGCATTTGCGGGTAAGTCGAATGTTGGTAAATCTTCATTAATAAATGGATTGCTTAACAGAAAATCTCTTGCGAGAACATCACAGGAGCCGGGTAAAACACAGACAATTAATTTCTATAATGTTAATAAAGAATTGTATTTTGTAGATTTACCGGGTTATGGATTCGCAAAAGTATCGAAAGAAGTGCAGCAGAAATGGGGCGTAATGATAGAGAATTATTTAAAGTCCTCTAAGCAGCTTAAAGCTGTGATGCTTCTTATTGATATCAGACATGAGCCATCTGCTAATGACAGAAATATGTATGAGTGGATAGTTTACAATGGCTATAAACCTGTTATTATAGCAACTAAATTAGATAAGATTAACAGAAGTCAAAAAGATAAGCACATTAAGATGATTAGACAAGGTCTTAATGTGCTGCCTGATACGGTTATATTACCGTTTTCTGCTAAAACAAAGCAGGGAAGAGAAGAAATTCTTGATTTTATTTCATCAGTGACTTCATAATAAATGCATAGATTTGCTGACTGGCATCTTTCCATTGGTTACACATGGAAGATGCCTCTTCTTTTGTAGGAACAGAAAGGTTGATTTCTATTAAAGTTCCCTCACCCTCTTTAACCTGGCAATGTACAATGTAATCCTGATTAGTAGACTTATAATAATCGGCGATTGTTCCGACTTCATTTCGAAGCTCATATTTATTCTCCATAAGATAGATATCCATATCATCTACGATGGCTCCAGGAATCTTATTAACGAAGAAACCAAGGGTCTGGCTGCCATCAGAGGTTATATGATAGTAAGAAGAATTACGGACGCTTTCTACACTTATAAGATGTGAGTCCACAAGTTCAGTTATAACCTGCTGGAATGTGAAATAGGTTGTATAATTCTTCTCAAGAAAAAATTCTGATAACTGCGAATTAGTTAATGGAAAATTAACCTTATTCAGCATATATAATATAATTAGTTTATAAAGCGTTGATGACTCAAGTGCCATTTTTTCTATACTTCCTTCCCTGGATAATGTTGTTTTTAGTAAAGTAGGTATTAATATAATTTAATACCCTTTTTTTATCTCCGCTCCATAAAGGAGCTATAAGTTCTTTCTTGTTGCCGTCACCTGTCATTCTGTGGATAACGATATCCGGTCTGAGATTCTCGATACATTCAGATAACAGTATGGTATAATCCTCTAGCGATAACGTATGAAAATCATTTTCTTTATTAAGGTAATAGTCAGCTAAATCGGTATTTTTTAAAATATGCAATAGCTGTAATTTGACTCCGTTAACAGGCAGATTGTTAAGATAACGTACGGAGGCTATTATATCAGAAAAAGTCTCATTTGGTAACCCTAATATAAGGTGAACTACAATATTGATATTTATTCTATGGAGATTAGCGACAGCGCAGTTAAATACTTCAAGTTCATAGCCACGTCTTATGAAATGTGCTGACTCTTTATGGATTGTTTGTAAGCCTAATTCTACGAACACCGGAATCTTTGAATTAAGTTCGTCAAGTAATTCTAAAACTCCGGAGCCTAAACAGTCAGGCCTTGTGGCAATGGATAATCCTACGATGTCATCACAGAATGCAGCCTCATAAAATATATTTCTAAGATAATCAATGGGGGCATAAGTATTGGTATATGCCTGAAAATAGGCTATATATTTACCGTCTGTAATCTTATTGCAAATGCGACTCTTTGCTTCGTTTATCTGTTCCTTAACGGATAAAAAACGGGAGGCGGCAAAATCACCGGAACCTCCCGAACTACAGAAAATGCACCCGCGTGTATCTAAAGTACCATCGCGATTAGGACAGGTCATACCACCATCAAGAGACAGTTTATACACTTTTTGCCCGAAACGCTCACGATAATATTTATTAAGCGTGTATATTTCTGCCATCAGGTTTAATGTTATCCATAACTGCCTTAGCAACTGCATCTTTGACATCAGGATCAAAGGCTTCAGGAAGAATAAATTCGTCGCATAATTTATCATCAGGAACTAAGTTGGCGATTGCATGTGCTGCGGCTAACTTCATATCCTCTGTAATCTGTGAAGCACGTCCCTCTAAAGCACCCTTAAATATTCCTGGGAATGCGATTACGTTATTAACCTGGTTAGGGAAATCTGAACGGCCGGTACCCACGATCCTTGCACCTGCGGCCTTGGCAACATCAGGCATAATCTCAGGAACAGGATTAGCCATTGCAAATATTATAGAGTCTTTATTCATTGAAGCAACCATTTCAGCAGAAACGATATTAGGAGCAGAAACACCGACAAATATATCAGCACCAACTAAGGCATCTTTAAGAGTACCTGAAAGTCTGTCGAGATTAGTTACATCTAACATTGATTTCTGCATCCAGTTTAAATTAGGTGACTCCTTGTTAATAATTCCGTTGATATCACACATAATTACATTTTTAAAGCCATATGTTAATAATAATTTAGTAATTGCGATTCCTGCACTTCCGGCACCATTTATTACTACCTTACAGTTTTCTTTAGATTTACCAGTAATCTTAAGCCCGTTGATAATACCTGCAAGAACAACGATTGCTGTACCATGCTGGTCATCATGGAATACAGGAATGTCTAAGAGTTCCTTGAGTCTTGTCTCGATTTCAAAACATCTTGGAGCTGAAATATCTTCAAGGTTAATACCACCAAATGCAGGTGCGATATTTACAACAGTTTTAATAATTTCTTCAGTATCCTGTGTATCTAAGCATATTGGAAATGCATTAACATCACCAAAAGATTTGAATAATACGGCTTTACCTTCCATAACAGGCATAGCGGCATATGGTCCGATGTTACCAAGCCCTAAAACGGCACTTCCGTCTGAAACAACAGCAATTGTGTTAGATTTAATAGTATATTTGTATGCTGCTTCTTTATCTTCGGCAATCACTTTACAAGGTTCAGCAACGCCCGGTGTATATGCAAGAGCAAGGTCTTCTCTTGAAGCAATTGTACATTTTGGTTCAGTAGTTAATTTTCCATTCCATTCTTCATGAAGCTTTAACGCTTTTTCGTTAGTTGTCATTGTAATCTCCATTTCCGTATATTTATTTTTATCCTGATAAGTGGTCGCTAAATGCAGAAACATATATAGAGACCATATATAATCTATAATATCATAATATTTAGAAAATTTATACTACCAATTTTGAAAACATTGGTGTATAATGTGTTTTACAAATCATAAGAATCATTAAGTCTGATTAAATAATCTATAATCAGATACAATCCCGTTATTATAATTTAATATATTTAGGAGGACAATGGCATATATGAATATGCCACAATAAGTGTATGAGAGAAAAATTAGAAACTTTATCAGTAACTCAGTTACGTGAAATTGCGAAAAGTCAGAATATTAAATATGTAATGAAATTAAAAAAGACAGAACTGATTGAGCAGATTTTAGCTGCCGGAATGAAGATGGCTAAGGAAAGTGAGTTGCAAGGTGCAGATAAGATGAAAGCGAAATCGGTTTCAAAATCAGATAAAGAGAATAAATCATCAGTTAAAACAGAGAATGGCAGAACAAATGGAACAAATTCCAAATCGGATAATACTGAGCCAAAGTCTGAATTTATTATAGAGGAAAATCCAGAACCGGAGATTAAGGAAGAAGAGCCAGTTGCAGAGGGAATATTAGAGGTAATGCCAGACGGATATGGCTTTATCAGATGTGAGAATTTCCTGCCGGGCGAAAATGATGTATATGTTTCGCCATCTCAGATAAGAAGATTTAGGTTAAAAACAGGTGATATATTAAATGGTAATATGCGCCAGAAGAATATAAACGAAAAATTCGGTGCGATGACACATTTGAATAAAGTAAACGGAATATTAGCTGATGAGATTATGGGAAGACCAAATTTTGAAGAACTTACACCTATATTTCCTAATAAGAGATTGAGAATGGAGACTAGCAGTGAGAATATGGCTATGAGAATAGTTGACCTTATTTCTCCGATAGGAAAAGGGCAGAGAGGTATGATTGTATCACAGCCTAAAGCCGGAAAGACTACATTATTAAAAGAGATTGCTAAGTCTATCCAGATAAATAATCCTGATATGCATATGATAATTCTTCTTATAGATGAACGACCTGAGGAAGTAACAGATATTAAGGAAGCGATTCAGGGAGATAATGTAGAAGTTATCTACTCGACATTTGATGAATTACCAGAGCATCATAAGAGAGTTTCAGAAATGGTTATCGAGAGAGCCAAGAGACTTGTCGAGATGAAGAAAGATGTAATAATTCTGTTAGACAGTATTACAAGACTTGCAAGAGCTTATAATATGACAGTTCCACCATCAGGAAGAACTTTATCAGGAGGTCTTGATCCGGCAGCACTTCATATGCCAAAGCGATTCTTTGGCGCAGCAAGAAATATGAGAGAGGGCGGAAGTCTTACCGTATTAGCTACAGCACTTGTGGATACAGGAAGTAAGATGGATGATGTTGTATTCGAAGAATTTAAGGGTACAGGTAATATGGAACTTGTATTAGACAGAAAATTATCTGAGAAGAGAGTATTTCCAGCACTTGACATTCTTAAATCAGGTACACGTAGAGATGACTTATTGCTTTCTAAAGAAGAAGCGGAAGCTGTATATCTTATAAGAAAGGCTACAAACGGTATGAAACCTGATGATGCAGTCGAAAAAATACTGGATATGTTTGCAAGAACAAGAAATAACAGAGAATTTATACAGATGATTAAAAAGTGCTTGCATTAAAAATTGATATATGCTACAATATAAAAGCTGTTTTTAGAATATGATTGGCGAAAGCCATTTGCATATCATTAATTTGTAAAGAGGTGAAATGAAATGAAAGAAGGTATACATCCAGCATATTACCAGGCAAAGGTTGTTTGCAACTGTGGTAATGAATTCGTAACAGGATCAACTAAGGAAGATATCCACGTAGAAATTTGTTCAAAATGTCACTCATTCTACACAGGTCAGCAGAAAGCTGCATCTGCTCGTGGACGTATTGATAAGTTCAATCGTAAATATGGTATGGCAGATAATAAATAAGTAATAGTTATAGAGGCTGTCGCATGAATGTTCTATTTTAATGAATGGAATTTCTTGTGACGGCCTCTATTTTTATCATAAAAGATATGATATAATAATCACATCAGGGAGGTGACATAATGAAACCATCAGGAATTGGTGGTCAGGCAGTATTAGAAGGCATAATGATGAAGAATAAAGACAAATATGCCGTAGCTGTCAGAAAACCTAATCAGGAAATAGAAGTATGTGTTAAAGAATACAAAGGAATAACGAAAGGTAATAAAATACTTAATCTGCCTTTTATTAGAGGTGTATTTAATTTTATAGATTCGTTAATCATAGGAATGTCAACTCTTATGTTTTCGGCTGAATTTTATGAAGAAGAGGAAACAGAAGAAGTAAAGAAAGGTGATAAAGTTGCCGATTCTTTATTCAAGGAGAAAGCAGAAAGTGCGATAATGACGATAACGGTAATTGTGGCGGCACTTATTGCGATTGGTTTATTTGTAGTATTGCCAAGCATTGCTTCTGATTTAATTAAGAAATATTTCCATATTATTTCGTATACAATAATTTCGTTAATCGAGGGATTGATAAGAATTACATTATTTCTTATATATATATTCTTAATATCGAGAATGAAAGATATACAGAGAACATTTATGTACCATGGTGCAGAACACAAATGTATTAACTGTATTGAACATGGTATGGAATTAAATGTAGATAATGTATTAAAAAGCTCAAGACTGCATAAGAGATGTGGAACGAGCTTCTTATTCCTTGTAATGGCAATCAGTATTATATTCTTTATTCTTATTCCGGTTCAGCAACCGGTTATGAAGATAGTAGTAAGAATATTAATGATACCTGTTATTGCAGGGGTATCTTATGAAGTGCTTAGATTTGCCGGACAACATGAGGGTAAATTAGTGGATATAGTAAGTGCGCCGGGTATGGCATTACAGAAGCTTACAACTAAAGAGCCGGATGAGAAGATGGCAGAAGTGGCAATTAAGGCAGTCGAAGCAGTATTCGACTGGAGAACATTTTTAGCAGAAAATAGTGAAGAAACTAATCAATAACTGTTATATGAATCAATAGGCGGAGGAAGTATGAAGTACGCAGAATTGGTAAAACAGGGACAATTGAAACTATTTAGATCAGGGATTAATGACCATGATTATGATGCGTGGATTCTTGTAGAGAAAATATGTGCTATATCAAGGACGGAGTATTTTATCAAAATGCATGATGAAGTACCATTAGATATTGAAGAGAAGTATTTTCAGGCAATTGAGAAGAGAATGACACATTATCCACTTCAATATATAGTTGGAGAATGGGAATTTATGGGTTTGCCATTTAAGGTGAATGAAAATGTATTGATTCCTCGTCAGGACACCGAACTGCTTGTTGAAAAAGCGGTTGAAGTCATCGGTGCTGATTATTATGCGGATAAACAGGATATAAATGTGCTTGATTTGTGTACGGGAAGTGGCTGTATAGCGATATCCATTGCGAAAATGTGTCCAAATACGAAAGTAACAGGTTCGGATTTGTCAGAAAAAGCATTAGAGGTAGCTAATGAAAATGCGAATTTGAATAAGGTGGACAATGTACATTTTGAAAAAAGCGATTTATTTACTAATATCAAGGGAAAATATAATATTATTGTATCAAACCCACCATATATTAAGTCAGAAGAAGTAGAAAAGCTTATGCCGGAGGTAAGGGAATACGAGCCACGAATGGCATTAGATGGTGATGCAGACGGACTTAAATTCTACAGAAAAATAATTGATGAATGTAAGGAATATATGGAAAAAGACGGTTACATTATATTTGAAATCGGATATGACCAGAGCGAGCAGGTTAAGGAACTGCTTCGTCAAAAAGGGTTTACTGATATAGAGGTACTAAAAGATTTGTCAGGAAATGACAGAGTTGTAACAGGAAAAAGGAGACAGATTTATGTTTGACAGATTAGATGATCTTGTAAGAAGATATGAAGAGTTAATGCTTGAGCTTAATGACCCGTCAATTGCAAATGATCAGGTCAGATTTAGAAAGCTTATGAAAGAACAGGCAGACCTTGCACCTATTGTTGAAGCATATAAAGAATATAAGAAATGCAAGGAAACTGTACAGGACAGTCTTGCCATTCTCGATGAAGAGAGTGACGAAGAGATGAAAGAACTTGCTAAAGAGGAATTAAATGAAGCTAAAGCAAGAATTGAAGAATTAGAAAAACAGCTTAAGATTCTTTTACTTCCAAAGGACCCTAATGATGACAAGAACGTTATCGTGGAGATTCGTGCAGGTGCAGGTGGAGATGAGGCAGCATTATTTGCCTATGAAATCTATCGTATGTATGTGCATTATGCAGAAAGCAAGAACTGGAAAGTTGAATTAATGGAATGTGAAGAAATCGGAATAGGCGGAATGAAGAATGTTACATTTATGGTAACAGGTCAGGGTGCTTATTCAGTTCTTAAATATGAATCAGGTGTGCATCGTGTACAGCGTGTACCGGAGACAGAATCAGGCGGACGTATCCATACATCTACAATTACAGTTGCAGTTATGCCGGAAGCTGAAGAAGTCGATGTCCAGATTGATGAGAAAGATATCCGTATCGACGTTATGCGTGCTTCAGGTAATGGTGGACAGTGTGTCAACACAACCGATTCAGCGGTTCGTTTAACACATTTTCCATCAGGAATTGTTGTATACAGCCAGACAGAAAAATCGCAGTTACAGAATAAAGCTAAGGCATTTGCTTTATTACGTTCTAAATTATATGATATTGAATGTCAGAAAGCCCATGATGCTGAGGCTGAGGCAAGACGAAGCCAGATTGGTACAGGTGACCGTTCAGAGAAAATCAGAACTTATAACTTCCCACAGGGAAGAGTTACAGACCACAGAATCGGTCTTACACTTTATAAGTTAGATAAGATTATGAATGGAGACATTCAGGAGATAATTGATGCTTGTATTGCGGCTGACCAGGCTGCCAAGTTAGCGAAGATGAATGAGGATTAAATAGGTTGTATTTATCCTATAATTTGTATAAATATAAGTGAAGGTGAGGTGCATATTATGACAATTGATACAAATTCAATGATTTCTATAACAGAAGCAAATCAGAATTTTTCAAAGGTTGCCAGAGTAGTTGATGAGCATGGCACAGCGGTTATTCTTAAAAATAATGTACCGCGATATCTTGTAATTGATTTTAGTAAGGCAGAACAGGAAAAAATTGCATCAACAGAAGATGTATTTGCAATTTCTGAGCGCCTTATTAAACAAAATATGGAGGCTTATGAGGAACTTGCAAAATGATAAGATTAAGTAAAGAGCAGGTTATTTCACTCCATAAAAGACTGATAGAGAATTCTTGATTTAGCATCTGGTAGGATAATGGCTGAGGATATAGTGAGATGGATTATTAGTTATCAAAAGTAATGCATAAGATATTATATGCAGTCAAGAAGTTACATTGTATGTAAAGATAAGAGATAGAGTCATCTTTTGATGGCTCTATTTTAACTTACCAGGAAATTTCGTTGAAATTGTCCTGGTAAGTTAAAAACGCTCCGCAGGGATCGCACTGCGGCGGAGCAGAAAATGTTGCTATAGCAACCCGCCGCAGGCGTAGAATGTCGCAAGCGACATTCTTTATTCTAAAAAATGAAATCTTTAAGGGGGTATGTGGTGTCTGGCAACCTTGACAACCATCTAATATATATAAACTTAAAATTTCATTTTACGAATTATTTGGTTAAAAATGATATAATTAGTCCGTAAGTAAGGAGGTGCATATTATGTCGCAATTAATTAAAATTAAAGATTCAAGGAATAAATCGGATATTTTTGTACCAGTTATGAAACAAAGTAATATGTATAGAGATGTTGAAATATCTGAACAGCAGATAGAAGTAGGAAAGATAAAAGAAGCTAGAGTAGCACTTAGAGAAATGAGAGTGAAGTATGGTTTATAATTAATGTTTTGTGGATTAAATATATTATAAGAGAATGTAGTTGAAATTTTCATTAAGTTAGAGAATTATCAAAATATTATAGAAGTATCTTAAAAAGAGGCATATCGTACTGTAAATATGATATTAATGCAAAGGAATTGGTTGCTTGGTTATCGAATTGCGAAGTAAGAATTAGCTAGTGAAAAACGTGCAGAATATGGTTCTGAAGTTATTAAAAGATTGTCAAGGAAACTTACAACAAAATATGGGAAAGGGTTTACAAAAATAAATCTTTATAATTTTTACCGCTTCTATAAATGCTTTCCAGAAATTTTCCACACAACGTGTGGAAAATCGGATATGTGTTTATCATGGTCACATTATCGAACTTTGCTTCAAGTTCATGATGAAACAGCTCGCAAATGATATGAGAAAGAAGCTTATGAGCAGATATGGAGTGTTCGTACATTACAGAGAAATATTGATATCCAGTATTATTATCGTATGCTTCAATCACAGGATAAGAATGCTGTAGAGTCTGAAATGAAAGAAAAGACATCCTCATATCAGAATGATAAACTTGAGTTTATAAAAAATCCTGTGGTAGTGAAGTTCTTAGGCTTAACACCAGATACATCTTTTAATGAGACGAAACTAGAGACAAGTATAATCAGTAATTTGCAAAAATTTTTGCTGGAAATGGGAAAAGGATATGCGGTTGTAGCAAGACAGCAACATATTCATACAGAAAAACAGGATTATTATATAGATTTGGTCCTTTATAATTATATCTTGAAATGCTTTGTACTTATAGATTTGAAAACGGAACGTATTACCCACCAGGATGTAGGGCAGATGGATATGTATGTTCGTATGTATGATGAATTAAAGAAATCTCCAGATGACAATCCGACATTGGGTATTGTACTGTGTTCTGAGACGGATGAAGATATTGCAAGATATTCGATTTTACATGGAAAATCTGATGGCTATAAGACATAATGATGAAGGTGAATTATATTTTACTGATCCTGCACAGAATAAATATCTTGTAGATGGTATCGATACTGCAGCACTTGAACAGGAAATTTATAACAGCGAGGGAGCAAAACAATTAAATTATGTACTTGCAGCTGTGCTTGCAGAAAGTGAGACAGTAAAAGAAGAGTTAGATGGGGAATCACTGGTAGGAAGTACGCTAGATGATGACAGGCTGAAGGATTTTTCTGATTATGCGCATCCTAAGGAGGATACACTTGCTGATCTTGCTAAGAGGTTAGGCAAGAATCTTAAGGTATCTGTTAAGATAGGAGAGGCAGAAAATAATAATTTTACAAATCCTAATCCTGACTATTGGACAGCAATTACATTTACACTCGGTTATAAGGGAAATGTCAAAGGTAAATTAAAAGTTGATGCAACATTTACCATTACCGAATATATTAATGTATCTTTACAGGGATATAAGCAATTTGAGTTTAAATGGTTTGATACGCCTGAACTTGAATTTAACTATGCGGCTAATATGTATACGCAGACTGATATCGAATTGCAGGTACTTGTATGTTCTGTAGGGGCAAACAGTTATAGAAATATCACTGATGAAGTTACAAAGATGCTTAGAAGTGATAAAGAAAATGATACTCAGGGACTTGTTAAAGAAGTTCAGGATATGCTTAACAAGAAAGGCGGTTATATAGAACTTTGCAGACTGCCATTATTCTCTACGGCAAAGCCGTTAGCATTATTCCAGCTTAACTTTGAACTTGATTTTGTGGTAAAAATGAGTTTTGCAGGTGGTATAGGAAGTAAATTTTCTGTACTTGATGCAAGACAGGTGGGTGCATATGGTAATTCTAAAGAAAAAGAATTCAGTATGTACAAGAATAAGCTGATTGGAGCTGACAGATATAGCTTTGATCTGACTTTATGCGGATATACAGGAATTAAGATGGGAATTGCAGGTCAGCTTACAGTATCATTTATTGGGCTTAGACGACTTGGCGAAGTCGGAGTCGAAGTACAGGTAGGGGCTTATCTTGATATCTATGGATACGCACGTTATCATGTTGTAAAACCTGACCACAGATATAATACAGTATATAGTACACTTATGGGCGGCTTCTATTTAGAAGGTGGTATTTATCTGGAGGTAAATCTGGTAGCGGAATCTAAAGTGTTTAATATAAGAGTTGATGCACCATTGATACCGGAATGTAAGTGGCCGTTATTCTCAATGGGTGATAAGAAACTTGTTGTATGCTTAAATGATCCGGTAACGCCAATAGTATTTTATTCTAATGGAAGCTCATATGCCAGCATAGACGTGAATGACCTTTCACCAATGTCCGGACAGGTAGTAGATATTACTACCGGAGTACTTGATAAAAATGCGACTATACCATGGAATAAGGTGACATTAAAAGTTTCGGGTAAGGGATTCAGAGTAGTTTATGACCGTCAGGGAAGGCATCTGACATATGACCAGCCATATTCATCATATAGGCAAAGTTCTGACGAATGTACAGCTCAGGTCCACTATTATGGCAATACATTACAGTTTACAAAGACTGCTGATTCTAAAGCAAGTACAACTAAAACAGTTAGAGTAATATGGTATGATAAATCAAGAGTTAATTTTGATGACATAGGTAAGATGTACACTGTTAATTTCTTCAGAGAAGTTGATGGAGAAAAAACACTTGTTGGTACAAGACAGGTACCGGCTGGAAATTATGCAGGTAAATTTAATACAGATGGAGCTGTAGACAGTTGGAAATACATGGATGAAGAATGGGAAAGTGATCCGTATTTTACTCCTGTATCTAAAGATAATACAGAAATTGTATATCATGCAAAGAGAGCACAGGCATTAGTAAGCTTCACTTATTATGATGTTAATAAAGACATATGGACGACAGAAGTAAGAGCCGTTAATGTTGGTGATGATGCAACACCCCCGGATATAGTCGATAATGAAAATATAAAATTTAGTGGCTGGTATTCAATAAATGGTGTGCCACAAGGATATTATAATATGTTTAAATATGCCGCAAATAATATGAAGAAAATCGATTATAAGGTAGATAAATACTATCTTAAGAGCGGACTTCCTACTGATAAGGCATTGTGTTCGGTTACATCATCTGATTTGTATGGAGCAGAAAGACAATTGTTTTATAGTTATAACAAGGAATATCATCAGGTAATTTATTATTACAGAGCCGGTTATACATTAAAAAATATGTCAGTTAAATTCAAATCGCAGACAATGTATGGAGAGCCGGTAGTCAGAGAAATGGAAGTACCTTATGGTAAATCACCTGATATGCCTTATGCAGCAACACCGCTTGGCAAAACATTACTTGGATATAGTTCAGATGGTGGTAAGACAATTTATAAATTATGGTCTCAATTACCAAAAGTATATGAAGATACGGTTTATGAAGCTATATATAAAACCAATGTATACAATGTAGACTTGTTCTATTATGATGACATAGCACGCGAGTTCAAGATTTATAAGACATTAAAGGTTGATGGTGGAACGTCTGTACCAAAGTCTGAATTAGATGAAGCATTTGCCGCATGTAACTGGCAGGAAGGAACTTCATATCAATTTATACAATGGTGTGAAGACCAATATGGTTACAATGTTGGAGAATTTGAATTAGATAAGCTTATATATAGAGACCTTAGAATACGTCCGATTATCAGACGTAATGTAAGGATTAATCTTGATGCAGGTGATGGAAGAAATCTGTTCTATGATTATTTAGATAGCTTTGACTCAGAAGATTATGAAGTGACTATTTCAAGATGGGCTGTAAAAGATTCTGATAAATATAATGATTACGAGCCGATAGGCTGGAAAGATAATAAAACAGGACAGGTTTATAGTATCGGTCAACAGGTTAAAATTGATTATGCTACAACACTTACAGCAATTTATAAAACAATTCCTAAGACATATACTGTAAATGTTTCTACGCCATATGGAAAATTGCTTAATGGTGAAATGACTGATACATTTACGGGAGGATATGATGATTATGTCAAATTTGTTGAAAAATATAATAATTATGTCCCTGAAAATGTTGAAGGCGAAGGATATACGCTTGAGTTCATAAATTCATCATGGCTTCCATCAGCAGATGGGCTGTCACTTGAGATAATATTTGGCAATTGGAAAAAGAATGTACACAGACATACATTAAGACTTGATGTCAATGGTGGTAATCTGACGGGCAATGATGAAAGAACTGAAGATTACGGAACAGAGATTAAATTGTCAGATATGGCAGAGGTATCTAAGACAGATGAATTGCGTGATTATATATTTGGAGGCTGGACAGATGAAGACGGAAATATTTACGTAGCAGATGATTCAATAACACTTACTAAAGATTTAACACTTAAAGCAATATGGCTTGATGGTGCTTATAAAGAATATGAGATTACATTTATTCTTGATGGAACAGTTATTGAAAAGAAGAGTTATCATTATGGCGATAATCTGCCGGTATTTGATGCACCTTCTGAAGCAGCAGGATATATTTTTGACGGATGGTCATGGTCAGGCATATCAGGTGCATTAAGTGAACAGCCAAAAACAATGCCGGCTTCAGAATTAACTGCAATCGGGTCAACTACAAAATGTTATATAACCTATGAGTTTGACGGACAGATTTATAAGACTAAGGAAGTTGCAAAAATAGGTGATACAATTCCGGTTATTGATAAACCGGTAAAAGACTATTATGATGTTACGGAATGGTCAGCAGATGGTATAGTTGTAACAGATGGAAAATTTGTAATGCCTGCTCATGATGTTATATTTAGAGCAACGTCATCACCTAAATTCTATGATATAAGTATCACAATTGACGGTTCAATAAGTGAGGATAGTCCTTTAAGTGAGCAATACATGAATGTTGTGACACTTCCGGTTCCGCCACAGAAGAGTGGCTATACTTATTACTGGAAATCGGATGATGTAGATATTTATGAAGAAAATGGTGAATATAAATTCATAATGCCACATAATGATGTCAGTGTGGAATGTATTTATACAACAGCAACACATAATATCTACTATATAATAGATGGTGAAACTGAACCATATTGTACTATTTCAGATGTTCCTGTAGGTAAAGAAATGTTTTCATATATTGATTTGCCGCAGAAAGATGGATATATGTTTAATGAAACATGGATATGTCTGACAGATATTTCACTTGTCAACAAAGAGGGAATATATACTATGCCTGACAGTGATGTTTACTTCTGGGGCAGATATTGCGAAGATACAGAGAACACGATTATTCTTGGTATCGAGATAAGCATTGATGGTGTTACAGACAATTATTATAGCCTGTTTGTAAATAAAGGCGAAATAATAACACTGCCTGATATTAAACGCAATGGATATACACTTAGTTATGAAAGTGAAACGTTGACAGTTACTGATGGCAAAGTTAGAATATCAGATTATGGTACAGATGAGATAATACTTACGGCAAAATTTACAAAGAAATAAATTTATAGAGAAGTAATTTTATAAAGAGAGTTATAGGATAAAGCATTTGATGGCTGAGATTAGTCATTAACACGATTAACTCTATAACTCTAAGATATAAAGTATTATAGAATGGGTAAATGATGAAGTTATGAAGTAATCATTTATCCGTTCTTTTTTCTGTATACTCTTGGTGAATATCAACTTTTTCTGTAAAATAGTGATAAAATAATAATGTAATCAAAATGAATAGTCAAGTTGGAGGTAATCGGTTTGTATTTTATATATGGAGATGAAGAAATTGAATATTTAAAAAGTAAAGACAAAATATTAGGTGAGGTCATTGAGAAAATTGGACACATTGAACGTGTAACAGATACCGATTTATTTTCATCGGTTGTACATCATATCATAGGACAGCAGATTTCTACTAAAGCACAGGAGACTATATGGCAACGTCTGAAGGATGAGTTAGGAGAAGTTAATGCAGAAAATATTTATGCAACAGAAGTATCAAGATTACAGTCTTTGGGAATGAGTTTTAGAAAAGCTGAGTATATAAAAGACTTTGCGGATAAGGTACATAGTGGAAGCTTTAATTTACAGGATATTTCAGAGTTGTCTGATGAAGAAGCCATTAAAGCACTTGCTTCTTTAAAGGGAGTTGGCGTATGGACAGCAGAAATGATTTTACTATTCTGTCTGCAAAGACCAGATATCTTCAGCTTTGATGATCTGGCAATACAGAGAGGGCTTCGAATGGTATATCATCATAGGAAGATTGACAGAAAATTATTTGAAAAATATCGCAGACGTTTCAGTCCATATTGTAGCGTAGCAAGTCTGTATCTGTGGGCAGTTTCAGGTGGGGCGATACCGGAGATGAAAGATTATGCACTTAAGAAAAGGAAAAATTAAAATAAAATGAATAGAGGATAGTGCAAAAAAAGAATAAAAATGATAAAAAATTAACAATTTTCAGAAAATCAAGATTTTTTGTTGATTTTGTTTTGTAATAATGTATAATATTATGAGTGAAGTTGAAAAAAGACTTCGATAGAAAGAAATGACATATTCTGCACATGCAGATGTAAAACTTTCTACTAACTATTAAAGAAAAGGAGTTAGATTCAAATGGCAAAAATTGATTTAAGCAAGTATGGTATTAATGGAACAACTGAAATTGTTCACAATCCTTCTTATGAAGTATTATTTGAAGAAGAGACAAAGGCAAGTCTTGAAGGCTATGAAAAAGGTCAGGAAAGTGAACTTGGTGCAGTAAATGTTATGACAGGTATTTACACAGGACGTTCACCAAAAGACAAGTATATTGTAATGGATGAAAATTCAAAGGACACTGTATGGTGGACATCTGATGAATATAAGAATGATAATCACCCACTTTCAGAAGAAGTATGGGCTTCATTAAAAGACATCGCTAAGAAAGAGCTTTCTAATAAGAGACTTTTCGTAGTTGATGCATTCTGTGGTGCTAATAAAGATACACGTATGGCAATCCGTTTCATCGTTGAAGTAGCTTGGCAGGCACATTTTGTAACAAATATGTTCATCAAACCTTCAGCAGAAGAATTAGAGAACTTCGAGCCAGATTTCGTTGTTTACAACGCATCTAAGGCTAAAGTTGAAAATTACAAAGAACTTGGTCTTAACTCAGAGACAGCAGTAGCATTTAACATTACAAGCCGTGAACAGGTTATCATCAACACATGGTACGGCGGAGAAATGAAGAAGGGTATGTTCTCAATGATGAACTACTACTTACCACTTAAAGGTATGGCTTCAATGCACTGCTCAGCAAATACAGACTTAAATGGCGAAAATACAGCAATCTTCTTTGGTTTATCAGGAACAGGTAAGACAACACTTTCAACAGATCCTAAGCGTTTACTTATCGGTGATGATGAACATGGCTGGGATGACAATGGCGTATTCAACTTCGAAGGTGGTTGTTATGCAAAAGTTATCGACCTTGATAAAGATTCAGAGCCAGATATCTACAATGCAATCAAACGTGACGCTCTTCTTGAGAACGTAACACTTGATGAGAATGGTAAGATTGATTTCACAGATAAGAGTGTAACAGAGAATACTCGTGTATCTTATCCAATTAATCATATTGAGAACATCGTTCGTCCAATATCTTCTGCTCCAGCAGCTAAGAATGTTATTTTCTTATCAGCAGATGCATTCGGAGTACTTCCTCCAGTATCTATCCTTACACCAGAGCAGACACAGTACTACTTCCTTTCAGGATTCACAGCTAAATTAGCTGGTACAGAACGTGGTATTACAGAGCCTACACCAACATTCTCAGCATGCTTCGGACAGGCATTCCTTGAGTTACATCCTACAAAATATGCTGAAGAACTTGTTAAGAAGATGCAGAAGAGTGGTGCTAAAGCATACCTTGTTAACACAGGTTGGAATGGTACAGGCAAACGTATCTCTATTAAAGATACTCGTGGTATTATCGATGCAATCCTTAGCGGTGACATCAATAAAGCTCCAACAAAGAAGATTCCACACTTCGACTTCGAGGTTCCAACAGAACTTCCAGGTGTAGACAGCGCAATTCTTGATCCACGTGATACTTACGCTGATGCTTCTGAATGGGAGACAAAAGCTAAAGACCTTGCAAGCAGATTTGTTAAGAATTTTGCTAAATACGAAGGAAATGAAGCTGGTAAAGCACTTGTTTCAGCAGGTCCACAGTTATAATCTGAATAAAATAAATCTGATGAATATTATATAGAAAATGTATAAATTGCATAGACTATAGATATATAAAGCATTAGACGAATATAGAGGTGTCTGGTATAATTATCAGACACCTTTAATATTAATATGAAATCAATACAAAAGTGGCGCAGAATATCGTAAAGCAATATTTTTTTAAAAATTTAAGAGGAGATGGAAAGATGGAAATAAATAATAATAACCGAATTTATATTGCAATTGATTTAAAATCTTTCTATGCTTCTGTAGAATGTGTGGAAAGATGTTTAAATCCATTAACAACGAACCTTGTGGTTGCTGATAGCTCAAGAACTGAAAAGACAATATGCTTAGCGGTATCTCCCTCATTAAAAGCATATGGAATACCGGGACGTGCAAGATTATTTGAAGTAGTACAGAAAGTTAAAGAGGCCAATCGTATAAGGCGTGGCAAGACAAAGGACGGTAGATTTACAGGCAGGTCATATGATTCGGAAGAATTGAAAAATTCACAGTATGAACTTGATTATATAGTTGCCAGGCCAAGAATGGCATTATATATGGAATATAGCAGGAAAATATACGATATTTACCTTAAATACGTAGCACCTGAGGATATTCATATATATTCAGTCGATGAAGTGTTTATGGATATTACCGGATATCTGAAAATATATGGAATGACTGCTAAAGAGATAACGATGAAAATAATTGAGGATGTATTAAAGAATACGGGAATAACAGCTACAGCAGGAATTGCAACAAATCTGTATCTATGTAAAGTAGCTATGGACGTGGTGGCAAAACATATTGAACCGGACGAAAATGGTGTACGAATTGCAGAGTTAGATGAGATGAAATACAGGAAAATGTTATGGAATCACAGACCAATAACTGATTTCTGGAGAGTTGGAAGAGGATATGCAAAGAAATTAGAAGAAAATGGCATATACACAATGGGAGATGTAGCGAGATGCAGCATTGGTGAAGTGGGAGATTTCTACAATGAAGAATTGTTATATAAATTATTTGGAATAAATGCGGAATTGCTGATAGACCATAGCTGGGGATATGAACCCTGTACAATTGCAGATATTAAAGCTTATAAGCCGGAGACAAAGAGTCTTGGGGCAGGACAGGTGCTTACTTGTCCTTATACAATGGATAAAGCAAAAGTAGTTGTAATGGAGATGAGCGATCAGTTAGCATTGAGTCTTGTGGAGAAACGGCTTCTTACCGATCAGATAGTTTTAACAATCGGATATGACATAGAAAATATTAATGACGTCAACAGACGTAAGAAATATTCGGGCGAAATCACAATAGACAGATATGGACGTTCCATACCTAAACATGCACATGGAACTACAAATCTTAAGATGAAAACATCATCTTCAAATGTTATCATGAATGCGGTTTCAATGCTATTTGATGAAATAGTAGATTATAATCTGTTAGTACGACGAATAAATATTACAGCGAATAGAATTGTAAATGAAGATGAAGTAAAGGATGCAGTAGAAGAATATATGCAGATGGACTTATTTACGGATTATGAGGCATTAGAAAAAGAGAAGAAGAAAGAAAAAGCTGCATTAGATAAAGAAAGAAAATTACAGGAAGCTATGCTTACTGTTAAAAATAAATATGGTAAAAATTCAATGCTTAAAGGAATTAACTTTGAAGAGGGTGCAACAGGAAGAGAGAGAAACAATCAGATAGGAGGACACAAAGCATGAATTATGATGATATAATTAATCTTCCACATCACGTTTCAAAGAACCATATGCAGATGTCAATTCATGACAGAGCTGCCCAGTTTGCACCATTTTCGGCATTAACAGGTTATGAAGAGGTAATAAATGAGACTGCAAGGCTTACAGATGAATTAACTGATATGGACGAATATATCAAATCTGAAATAGATATGAAATTACAACTGCTGAGGGAGAAACTAAGGAACCGGCAATCAGTAAATGTATATATCAGATATTTTAAGCCTGATGACAGGAAAACAGGAGGAAAATATCTTGAATACAGAGGAAATGTCCAGAAAATAGATGAAGATAATGGCTATATAATTATGGAGAATAAGACATCAATAGAAATCTCTAAGATAGTTGATATATCCATAAATGAGAAAATTGATACATTTGATTGAATGATATTCTTTATAGCTTGACATAAATGGTAAAATCTGTTATTACCAAAGAGAGAATTAATTTAATACGCATTGCGGAATGGAGGACAAATGTTAGAATTCAAATATGATACTCAGTTATTAATTGAGGGAAAAGACCTTGATGAAGATGTCATCAGTGATTATTTTACAAACAATTTTAAAGGTGACTGTCTGTTAGCAGTAGGTGATGATGAATTAATTAAGATTCATTTTCATACAAATGAGCCTTGGAAAGTATTAGAATACTGTTCATCATTAGGCGAGATATATGATATCGTAGTTGAAGATATGGACAGACAGGCAAGAGGACTTAAAGGTTAAGATAAATCTGATATAGTGAAAAATAAATGTCCGCCTATGGAACACACTTATAAATAATAGTGTATGTTTCATAGACGGACATTGTTATTTCGAAGCAGGTGTTACGTCCATATTTTTAGGTAATACAAGATTTAATATAATAGAGACTATAAATACAACAGCTACGCAGTTTTCAGCAAATACAGTTTCTACAATCTTTGGGAAAATGCCAAAGATTTCAGGTACCTGTGTGAAACCAATTCCAATACTTAATGAAAGTGCAGCAATTGTGATATTTCTCTGTGTATATCCGCATTTTCCTATCATCTGTAAGCCGCTTACGACAATGTTACCGAACATCATAAGTGTACAACCGCCAAGAACTGCATCAGGAAGAGTTGCGAGCAACGAACCAAAGAATGGGAAGATGCCTGCGAGCAGCATTATAACAGCACCGGCAGCGATTGCAAATCTGTTGACAACCTTAGTCATAGCTACCAGTCCGACATTCTGGCTAAATGAAGTAATTGGCAGGCAGCCAAATATTGATGATAATGCACTTATAAAACCGTCACAGGCAATAGAGCCGGATGTTTCTTTAAGAGTAACATCTCGATTTAATCCCGAAGCAGCTAATGCAGATGTATCACCGATAGTTTCTGTTGCAGATACTAAGAAGATTAATGTAACGGAAATAATTGCATTAATATTGAATTCAGGTTTGAAAGGCATAATTGATGGTAATGCAATAAACGAAGTATTCTGTAATGCAGAAAAATCAATCATACCCATACAGGCAGCAACGATATAGCCGACAATTAAACCGAATAATACCGAAAGCTGTTTTAAATAAGATTTAGCAAATATATTGAATACAATACAGCTTAATAAAGTAACTGTTCCAATAATCCAGTTCTTAGCTGAACCAAAATTCTCTGTACCTGAACCACCACCAAATGATGAGGCACCGACTGAAAGAAGTGAGAAACCAATAGCAGTTACAACGCTTGCCGCTACAATTGGTGCAATAAGTTTAATCCAATATTTGGCAAAAAGACCAAGTACACCCTCGATAATACCACCGACAAGAATTGCACCAACAATTGCGTTATAGCCATACGTAGGTCCGATGTAGCAGAAAACAGAAACAAATGTAAAACTGATACCCATAACAATTGGAAGTCCTGAACCAATACGCCATATAGGAAAAAGCTGTATGAGTGTACCTATTCCGGCAATTATCATTGCACTCTGAATAAGCATTGCAGTTTGTGAAGCTGACAGATTACAAGCACCTGCCACTATAAGAATGGGTGAAATATTAGCAACAAACATTGCTAATATATGTTGTAAGCCAAATGGTATAGCCTGAGTAACTGGGATTTTGCCATCAAGTTTATAGAGATTAGTTGTCGAAACAGTAGAATTTGTACTTTTCATTTATTTTCTTATCCTCTTTTCATATAGTATTACAGTAATATTACAGATGTGATGTTGGTCAAAAGATTTTCTGACACCAAATTACTGTTCACGAAACTGTATTGTACCGTTTGCAGCATCCATACTTTCGACAATAGCGAGTGATTCTAACTGATAACCAAGATTTCTTATGATACGTCCGCCTGACTGGAAGCCCTTTTCGATTGCGATACCGATGCCTTCAACTGTTCCACCGGCTTCATTTACAATAGAGATTAATCCCTGTAATGCACAGCCGTTCGCAAGAAAATCATCTATAATTAAGACTTTATCATCAGAATTTAAAAATTTCTTAGATACTATAACCTGATTCTTGCATTTATGAGTAAAAGATTCTACTTCAGCTATATACATCTCACCTTCGATATTTATGCTCTTTGATTTCTTTGCAAATACAACAGGAACATTGAAGTATTTAGCAACAACACAGGCAATACCTATACCTGATGCTTCGATAGTTAAGATTTTATTGATTGTTTTATCTGCAAAACGACGTTTAAACTCTTCGCCCATCTGTTCAAATAAGCTGATATCCATCTGGTGATTGAGAAAACTGTCAACTTTTAATACATTACCCTCTTTAACAATGCCGTCTTTAATAATTCGTTCTTCTAAAAAATTCATCGTTATCCTCTTTTCTACTACAATATATTAAGAATAGGTTAACAAATTTTATGGATTATGGCAACCAAAAGATAAGAAAAATTACTTATAAAAATTGGAAAGTCAATAATTTTTATATTTATATTTGCAAATTCACTTAATACAGAAGATTTGATTGCAATATGTGTGTGTGAAGTTTAGGTTTATAACATAATATGTAGTATTTATATGGATTGACATTTTTAATTTACATAGTAAGATATAGAAGATAATAGAAAATGAAAAGTCAGATTAAAAGTATCAAATGTAATAATATATATGAAATACAAATATTAGAAAACACAAAAATAAATGAAAAAACAAAATAAAACGATAAAATAAAGTGATAAAAATGGAGATGAATTTATGCTAATCAGATTAATAGAAGATAAAGATAAAGAAGAAGTTCTAGAGATGATGAAAGTGTTTTACGCATCACCTGCTGTTTTACATAAAGCTTCTGAGGAAATATTGAAGAAGGACATAGACGATTGTATTGGTAAATGCCCATTTATCGAGGGATATGTATTTGAATGTAATTCAGATAATATGAAGAGACATAATGAAGAAGATAAACTTGCAGGTTATGCTATGCTTGCAAAGAGTTATTCAACGGAATATGGCGGAATGTGTGTATGGATTGAGGATATATATATTAAAAATGAGTACAGAGGAATGGGTATAGGCTCTAAATTCTTCGAAAAATTACAGGATATGTATGGAGATGATTCAGTCAGATTCAGACTTGAGGTAGAACCGGAGAATGAAAGAGCAGTTGCAGTATATGAGAAATGTGGATATAAAAAGTTACCATATATGCAGATGACAAAGGAATTATAAAATATGATGGTGTGAAAAATACGGATTGATATCTGATTTTTTACACAGCTATTTGTGGTGCATGCAAAATGGAGATTATTATGAGTAAAATATACGAAGAGAAAAATGGTGAAAATGAAATTATAATAAGAACAGCTGCTTTAGATGATGCAAAAGTACTGTTAGATATTTACAGACCATATGTAGAAAAGACTGCAATAACATTTGAATATGATGTACCTGCAGTAGAAGTATTTCGAAGCCGTATAGAGAAAACATTGAAGAAATATCCATATTTAGTTGCAGAAATTAATGGAGAAGTGACTGGATATGTTTATGCCAGTACATTTAAGGGAAGGGCAGCATATGACTGGGCGGTTGAGACAAGTGTGTATATCAAGGAAGATATGAGAAAAATGGGACTTGGTAAATTACTATATGCCCAGTTAGAGAAGATTTTGAAGAAACAGAATATTGTAAATCTTTATGCCTGCATCGCATATACGGAGGTTGAAGACGAATATTTAACAAATGCAAGTGTAAAATTCCATAAACATATGGGATATGAATGGATTGGCGAATTTCATAAATGTGGATATAAATTTAACAGATGGTATGATATGGTGTGGTTAGAGAAAATACTCGGAGAACATACTGATAACCAGCCGGCAGTCATTAAATTTGAAGATTTGAAAATTTAGATAAATAGATGACAAATATCCTATTCAATTTCAGAAAATCTTGTAAGTAGAGAGATAATAAAAAATAAGTAAGCAGAAGTGAAAGAAAATGAATAATAAATCAGAAAATAAACAAAATATAGTTCCAGAGGGTGAATTATATGGTAAGGAGAAAATTGGGAAGATTTTACTAAAAATTGCACCACCCGTGATGCTCGCACAGTTAATTCAGGCATTGTATAATATTGTTGACAGCCTGTTTGTGGGAAAATATTCAGAAAGTGGTCTTACAGCATTATCAATAATTTATCCGATGCAGTTATTAATGATAGCTTTAGGTGTTGGAACGGGTGTGGGTATTAATACAAATATGGCTTATTATCTTGGAATAAAGAAGAAAGGTAAGGCTGACGAAAACGCAGGAATCGGAACTCCGTTAGCACTTGTACTATGGATATTATTTGCGGTAATATGCTTTTTTATTATGCCGGTGTATGCAAAAATGTCTACAGATTCGAAAGAAGTCATAAGATATGTAGTGATATATGGGCGGATTGTGTGCGTGGCAAGTATAGGATTATTTCTTGAGAGCATATGGAGTAAAATTCTTCAGGCCAGAGGCGATATGAAAACACCTATGTATGCCCAGATTGCAGGAGCGATAACTAATATAATATTAGATCCTGTTTTGATTTTTGGAATGTTTGGTGTAAGAAAATGTGGTATCGCAGGTGCAGCAATTGCAACAGTGGCAGGACAGATAGTGGCAGCCGTAATTGTATTCAGGAAAGCATATCATAAACCACCACATATTTCTAAATTTCTTCCTGAAATCAAGAGAATATATATACTTGGAATACCTAATATATTAATGCAGTCAGCATATACATTTTACATATTGGGATTAAATCTTATTCTGGCAGGCTTTTCAGACCAGGCAGTGACCGCACTTGGATTATATTATAAATGGCAGACATTTTTCTTTATTCCATTAGGAGCATTGCAGACCTGCATAGTGCCTGTAATAAGCTACAATTATGCAGCAGGAAGCTTGGACAGGTGCAGAAAGACATTATCTACCTCTTTAATAGCAGGGGTATGCCTTATGGCAATCGGAACATTGTGTTTTGAAACCATTCCGTCACAGATGCTTTCTGTATTCACAAGCGATAAAACAGTAATAGAAATAGGAACAATAGGCTTAAGATTTATAGGTTTTAGCTTTATTCCGATGGTAACTTCATTAATATTTCCAGTATTCTTTCAGGCGATAGGCCGTGCAGTAAAAAGTTCAGTATTAACAATAGTAAGAACTGTCGTATTATTTGTTCCATTAGGCTATATATTCTCAAGATTTGGACTTAATAAATTCTGGCTTACGTTCATAATTACCGAATTACTTACGTCTTCACTAGGCATATACTTTTATAAAGACTTCTTACGCAAAACCATAAAAGAAAAATAATTTATAATGCAGATTTCGCACATATAATGACACGTTTAGAAACTACCGGTGAATGACTTTGCATATATAAATATTAGAACTCGTGTTTCAAATTGCTAATTTGTCGATATTATCTTTTTGCTCTTTTGATTATTTGTGTTCATTCAATATCCATACATTTAAACCGAGGTATCCGTCTATGACACACTCTCTCATATTTCTTAATCTAGTGGGTGTAAATGCCGCCATCTGCAGAGGTTAAAAATTTAATAGAAGAGACAGTATATAATAATAATTTCCTATGGTTATATAGAAATGAAGTATCTGCGGAAAAAGGAACTAACCTTACTAATGCCGATAAACTATGGTATATACTTAACCTTGTAGGTAATGGTGAAAAAATTGACATATTTAGTGAACCGGAAATAAGTGGAGAACTTATAAGAAATTACTTCCAGAAGAGTTGTATAAGCAGCAGCGGGCTTGAACTTACGGATATCGGATATTATGGCAGCAGTGATATTATCTATAATTACGATAAGAAAAGTGATACATTTATTTATAATGAAGATTTTAAAGCCAGAGGTGTATCATTAGCAGTACCGGCATATTATAAACTTGACAGCCTTAGACAAAGTGATAACCAATATGTGGCAGATATTACAATTCTATATGTTGGTGATATGGTATCAGATTTTGAAAATGAATGGGCTAAATGCAGATTATATTTTACTTATAATAATGCATTAGAAGACAGAAATGGCATAAATATGTATGGAACATTCAAAGATTCGGGATATCCGCAGAATCAGGAAGCATATTTCGATTATATAGCAAATAAGGGTATGTCAGAAAATATGAATGTTATAACCCATAAATTAGTATTTAGAGTATCGGATGGTGGAAATATTGTTGTATCAGAATTCTATTCGGTAACACAATAGAATTAATCCTAGCCAGTTAAACACAATGATGTTATAATGACGGAAAAGAGTTTACTGTAAACGAGGATAAAGATGGTTTTTAGCAGTTTAATATTTTTATTTAGATTTTTACCTTTAATATTACTGATTTATTATATAGTACCAGGAAAATTTAAGAATATGGTTTTATTATCAGGAAGCCTTGTATTCTATGCTTGGGGCGAGCCAAAGTATGTTCTTATAATGATTTCCTCGACACTTGTAAATTACATTTTCGGAATATTAATAGAAGATTTTAAGAAAAAAGATAAGATTTCTGCATCAAAATATATGGTTGTGGCATCAGTTATTGTTAATCTGTCGGTGCTTGGCTTCTTTAAATATGCAGATTTACTTATTAACACAGCAAATAAATTAACAGGAAGTGGGTTTCATTTACTTGAAATTGCACTTCCTGTTGGCGTGTCTTTTTATACATTTCAGACAATGTCATATACGATTGATGTATACAGGGGAAATGTTGCAGCCCAGAGAAATATTATTACATTTGGAACATATGTAACAATGTTTCCACAATTGATAGCAGGACCGATTGTTAAATATAAAAGTGTTGCAGACGAGCTTAATAACCGCAAGGGAAATATTGATACATTTGCAGATGGAATAGGGCGTTTTATAACCGGATTAGGTAAGAAAGTGTTATTAGCTAATAACATTGGTAATCTGTGGGACACAATAAAGGCTGTTAATCCGGAAAATATGTCGGTGTTATCTGCATGGCTTGGAATTATCGCATTTACATTCCAGATATATTTCGATTTTTCAGGATATTCAGATATGGCAATCGGGTTAGGTAAGATGTTTGGTTTTAATTTTGAGGAGAATTTCAATTATCCGTATATTTCTAAAAGTGTTACGGAATTCTTTAGAAGATGGCACATTTTACTTGGCACATGGTTCAGGGAATATGTCTATATTCCGCTTGGAGGAAACCGTTGCTCTACATATAAACATATCCGTAATATTTTGGTGGTGTGGATACTTACAGGCTTGTGGCATGGTGCAAGTTATAATTTCATGTTGTGGGGATTATATTATGGTGTAATTCTTATCCTAGAGAAGATATTTCTTAAGAAATACATAGACAGACTTCCAGCATTTATACAGCATATATACACTTTACTTATTATAATTACAGGCTGGGTAATTTTCTCATTTGAAGATATGGGACAGTTAGGAAGATATCTTAAGACAATGTTTAGTGTTACAGGTGGAAAAATCTATGATGACCAGTCAATTTATCTGTTATATACACACGTAGTTTTATTGATTATATTAATAGTGGCATCGACACCTGCTACTAAGAAATTAGTAAACAGGCTGTTTGAAATTATAAAGAGTGAGGCAGTTAAAACAGTCCTTGCAAATGTTTTCTATGTTGTTGTATTTGCAATGGTAATAGCTTATCTTGTTGATTCAAGCTATAATCCATTTCTGTATTTCAGATTTTGAATAAGGATAGCGTGAAAAATGAAGAAATTAAAAGGAAGCATAAGAAGTAAAGTTACAGTTACAATATTTTTATTAATTTTATCAGGAATGTCAGTATTTGGCTTTGCGGCAGGTGATGAAAGATATTCAGAAAAAGAGAACCGTTATCTTGCGATAAAGCCTGATTTAGACAGAGGGAATCTGTTAAATGGCAAATATCAGGAGAATTACGAAACATATCTTGCGGATAAGATGGTATTTAGAAATAAATGGATAGAATTTAGGACGTATATAGAGCTTGCAAGTCTTAAAAAGGACGTAAATGGAGTGTATTTCGGAAAAGATAATTATCTGATAGCAAGACAGGATACAGATAAGTTCGAAACGGAAAATGCGGATAAAAACTGTAAATATTTAGAAGAATTTGTGGATAATTACAAGATAAATACCGATATAAGTATAATGTTGGTTCCAAATACTTCGGAGATTTTAAAGAAAAAACTCCCAAAGTATGCATATAATTTCAATGAAACTAGGTATATTAATGACATTTACAAGGAAATCGGAGAGGATAATACAGTAGATGTAAATGAGATGCTTAAGGCTCATAAAGACGAATATCTGTATTATAAGACAGACCATCATTGGACAACACTTGGAGCATATTATGCATTTACGGAGTATGCGGATAAAACAGGAATTAATATAGAAAAATATACGACTAAATTAGTAACGGATAAATTCTACGGAACAATGAGTTCAAAGGCGAATTTAGAGATTGAGGCTGATAAGGTATACATCTATGAGCCGGATAAGGAAGAAGAGGTATCAGTGCGTTATAATAATTCTACAGAACTTAAAGATAGTCTGTATGAAATGTCAGCACTTGATAAGAAAGATAAATACAGTATATTTCTTGGGGGCAATAATCCATTAGTACAAATCACTACTAATGCTGAGAATGACAGAAAGGTTCTGGTTATAAAAGATTCATTTGCACATTGCTTTATTCCATTTATGATTAGTGGCTTTAGTAAGATAGATGTAGTTGACTTGCGATATTATAATGAGAGTATTAGAAAGATGATAGAAGAAGGTGGTTATACAGATATTCTGGTGCTGTATAATGTTGGAAATTTTGTAGAAGATAAAAATATATATAAGTTGGTGAATTGATATTGGAGAAAAGAATGCAGAAAATTTTTATTATAGAAGATGACAGTATAATTGCATCATCGGTTGAGAAGTATCTGAATGGTTTTGGATATGAGACAAGACATGTAAGAAAATTTGATAATATAGTGAATGAATTTGCGGAATATAATCCGCATCTGGTATTAATGGATATTTCCCTGCCTTATTATAATGGTTTCTATTGGTGCAGTGAGATAAGGAAGATTTCTAAAGTACCGATTATATTTGTTTCATCAAGTTCTGATAATATGAATATAGTTATGGCGATAAATATGGGTGGAGATGATTTTATTGCAAAGCCATTTGAATTATCGCTTCTGTTAGCGAAGATTCAGGCAATGCTTAGAAGAACCTATGACTTCGCTTCACAGACTAATCTTATAGAGCATAATGGACTTATATTAGATATGGGAAATGCGACTGCTACATATAATGGTAATGCAATCGAACTTACCAGAAATGAATTTAAGATATTAAAAATTCTTATGGATAACAGGGGCAAAACTGTAAGCCGAGAAGATATAATGATGGTATTATGGGAATCAGACAGCTATGTTGATGATAATACGTTGACGGTTAATGTGACCAGATTAAGAAAGAAATTAGAAAATGCAGGTTTAGATGGGTTGATTGAAACGAAAAAAGGAATGGGCTACTATATAGCGAATGGAGCTTAGTATGTTATATAAATATCTGAAACAGAACATTAAAATGATAAGTCTGTATATAACTATAATGATTTTAAATGCTGTTATCTTATATTTCGAAAATGTTGATAAAACAGCAATAATGTATTCGACAAGTGTAATTCTGTATATTGGAATTGTGGTTGTATTATTTGGTATGTTCAGATTCTATAAGAAAAGCAAAGTATTAGAGAGAAAATCAATTCCTAAGAAGTTAACTCCGATAGAAGAAGCATATGTGGATATTATTAATGAAAAGGTAGAAGAGATAGAAAAGCTTAAGTCGGAAAATGGCATAAAGCGTAAAGAGATGATGGAATTCTATACAATGTGGCTTCATCAGGTCAAGACACCGATAGTAGCACTTAATTTTCTGTTACAGGAGGATGAAGTTAAGGAGTCAGCTAACCATAAGGAATTAGAGAACGAATTATTTAAGATAGAACAATACGTGGAAATGGTTTTGTCATATCTTAGAATGGAAAGTGACAGTACGGATTATGATTTTGAAAAATATTGCTTAGAGGACATAGTAAAGCAGTCTGTAAGAAAATATGCAAGGCAATTTATCAGAAAGAAGATAAATGTAGAACTTAACAATCTTGATATGGAAATAATAACAGATAAGAAATGGTTGTTATTTGTAATCGGACAGGTGTTATCAAATGCACTTAAGTACACGAATGAGGGAAAGATAAAGATATACACGGATGTTCATGAAAGGCTTGTAATTGAAGATAGCGGAATAGGGATAGCTAAGGAAGATTTGCCAAGAATATTTGAAAATGGTTTTACGGGCTATAATGGAAGAATCGAGATGAAGTCGACAGGAATCGGATTATATCTGTGTAAAAATGTGATGAAAAATATTGGTGGAGACATAACAGCAGACTCAGAGATACATAAGGGAACAAAGATTTTCATAAACCTTACGAAAATGTAAGGTTTATTTTTGTATTGTAAGTCAAATCTATGGAAACAATAAAGAAATTTAATTATACTCTTATCTGTAATCAGGTAATATATTCTAGTAGAAATGAGGATTAAAATGAATAAAGCAATTTTAGAAGTAAAAAATTTAAAGAAAATATACACAACAAGGTTCGGTGGCAATAAAGTCCAGGCATTAAGTAATGTTACATTCTCAGTTGATGAGGGTGAGTACGTTGCGATAATGGGTGAAAGTGGTTCGGGTAAAACGACATTATTAAATATTTTAGCTGCACTTGATAAAGCAAGTGACGGAGAAGTCTTATTAGACGGAAAAAATATTATGACACTTAAAGATAAAGAACTTTCAGCCTTCAGACGTGATAATCTGGGGTTCGTATTTCAGGACTTCAATTTAATGGATACATTTTCACTAAAAGATAATATTTTTCTTCCATTAGTATTATCGGGCTGCAAATATGATGAAATGCAGTCAAGACTTGAGCCGATAGCTAAGAAGTTAGGGATAAGTGATATTTTAGATAAATATCCATATGAGGTATCAGGTGGACAGAAGCAGAGAGCGGCAGTGGCAAGAGCATTGATAACAAGACCAAGACTCATACTTGCAGATGAACCAACCGGAGCATTAGATTCTAAAGCAACAGATTCGCTTTTAAGATTATTTGATGATATTAATAATGATGGTCAGACAATTCTTATGGTTACACATTCGACCAAAGCAGCAAGCAGTGCGAAAAGAGTAATGTTTATTAAAGATGGTGAGGTGTATCATCAGTTATACAGAGGCACATTGAGCAGAGAAGAAATGTTTGCAAAGATTTCGGATACTCTTACAATGATTACTTCGCAGAAATAGACAGATATTATAATACAATTATTTAATTAATCATAAATGTGTAATGCAATTGCTTAAATATATACACAGACAGAGCTAAGAGATTGCATTGAAAATGGAGGAAAAATGAAGAAAACAGGTAAAAATAAAGCATTTTATCCAAGGCTTGCATTAGAAAATATCAGAAAAAACGGTAAATTTTATTATCCATATCTTATAACATGTATATTTACAATTGCAATGTTCTATATAATAAGTTTCTTATCGTTTAATACCGGACTTGACGTTATAAGAGGTGGAGAATCATTAAGAATTATTTTAAAGTTTGGAATGGGTGTTATCGGAATATTTTCATTTATATTTCTGATATATTCGAACAGCTTTTTGACAAAAAGAAGAAAAAGAGAATTTGGTATTTACAATATACTTGGCATGGAGAAGAAACACATTGCCAAAATAATGGTAATTGAAAATATATATACAACAATAGGAACATTGATTGCTGGAATCTTGAGTGGAATAGTATTTAGCAGATTGATGCTTATGATTCTTAGCAAAATGGTACGTTTTGATTCGAAAATTAAGTTTGACATAAGTGTAACAGGAATTTTAATTACTGTGGCAGTATTTGTAATGATATTTATGATAATTCTGATTGGAAATCTTATTGCAATCGGACGTTCTAAGACAATAGAGCTTCTTAGTGGAAGTAATGTTGGTGAAAAAGAGCCTAAAACTAAGTTACTAATAGCTATTTTAGGTGTGACAATGTTAGTTATCGGTTATTATCTTGCAATGACAACGGAATCGGCAACAGAGGCACTTAAGAGATTCTACATAGCAGTATTATTCGTAATTGTTGGAACATATTTTTTATTTATTGCAGGTAGTATAGCTATACTTAAGATGCTTAAGAATAATAAGAAGTTCTATTATAAGGTTAATAATTTTACGGCAGTATCAGGAATGATTTACAGAATGAAGAAGAATGCAACCGGTCTTGCAAGTATCTGTATTCTATCAACTATGGTATTAGTCGTTGTGTCAACTACGGTATCTATGTATGCTGGTGTTGAAGATGAGATGAAATACCGCTATCCAAATGATATTACTATTGAGAAAATATATAGATTTTCTGAACTAGATAACATTGAAGGTATGGATGAATCCAATGAAGATTTCAGAGAAATAATATTGAATACAGTAGCTAAAACAGGGATCCAGGTAAAGCGTTTCAGAGCATACGAAGAATGTACTATAACAACTACTTATGAAAATGGTAAATATAATTATATCGGATATTATGGAAATGATGATACTCATGAGTTTCATGTCATATCAGCTAAGGATTATGAAAATCTTACCGGAGAAAAGATTGAACTTAATAGTGACGAAGTATACATATACAGCGCCGATAAGAAAGTAAAAGACGAGTTTACCATTGGTAATTATAGCTTTAAGGTAAAAGGACGAATCGCCAAATTCGATATGGAAGTTGATTATATGAGAAATATGCATTTACTTGTAGTTAAAGATAGCGAAGTCCTAAGACAGATTTATCTTGATAAATGTGATAAGTTAGGAATTACGGCAGCGAATTCAGAAGATGAAGATGTAAAGCCTGTTTGTTATATGATGAAGATTGATTTTAATGCATCCGATGAAAAAATATCGGGTTGTTATAGTAAAATATTAGATGCCTGTGACAAATTAAACTATGATGTTATGTTTTCATGTCGTGCTTATGCAAAAGATGAATTCTATACATTGTATGGTGGTTTATTGTTCATTGGAATATTCTTAGGCATATTATTCTTAAGCATTACTGTATTGATTATCTATTATAAACAGATTACAGAGGGCTATGAGGATAAAGAAAGGTTCGACATAATGCAGAAAGTCGGAATGAGCCATTCAGAAGTGAAGAAGTCGATTAAAACCCAGGTGTTAATGGTATTTATGCTTCCGATTGTGGCAGCAACAATTCATGTAGCAGGAGCATTTAAAATGATAAAGAATATACTTATGTCGTTAAATCTTAAAAATGATTCATTGTTCATAAGATGTACACTTGGAACAATAGGAATATTTGTTATAGTCTATGCACTGGTATATCTTCTTACGTCTAAGGTATATTATAATATTGTAGAGAATAAAAAGTAGACATTGGACTACGAAAAGTAGACATTAAAATGCAAAAAGTAGACATTGAATGTGTATTTTCTGATAAATTAAGTAATTTTTCAACTAAGACAATTACTCATATTTATAAAATGTTCAATAAGTATGGATATAGTGAAGTCTTTGGACGAAGTGCTGTCAGAGAACTATTAAAACTAAAAGATTCAAGTGTTTCTAAATTGCTTTCTAAATTATTACAATCTGATATTATCGAAAATGTATCGGGTTATGGTAAAGGAAAATATAAATTCAAATGAAATGATTAAAAAGAATAACCTGTAATTTCAACACATATAATAGATACAAATGTATCAGGTGAAGTGATAAGTCACTCAGAAAAGAGGGAATATGTGTGGAATTGCAGGTTTTGTGAATTATAGAAGAAATTATCTGTCAGACAGAGGTAAATATGAACATATCTTAATGAAAATGTGTCAGGTATTATACCATAGAGGTCCTGATGAAAGTGGGCGGGTGTTAAGAGAAAATTATGGACTTGCACATACACGATTGTCAATTATAGATTTAAAAAATGGTAAACAGCCAATGTCATTAAAAGTAGGCGGGAATACATTTAGTATTGTATACAATGGAGAGATTTATAATACATCGGAGCTTCGAAATGACTTAATTAGTAAAGGCTGGAGTTTTGAGACCACTTCAGATACAGAAGTAATACTTGTGACATTTGCAGAGTATGGCAGTGATGCATTTAAAATGTTTAACGGAATATTTGCATTTATGGTGGTTAACGACAAGAGTAAAGAAACATATTTAGTAAGGGACCAGGTCGGGGTAAAACCGCTTTATTATAGCATTAGAGATGGAGAAGTAATTTTTGCTTCGGAGATAAAGGGCATATTTGAATATGAGGGTATCAGACCGGAGATAGATACAGAGGGACTTAATGAAGTGCTATCCTTAGGTCCCGCAAAAACCTATGGAAAAGGTGTGTTTAAGAATATTCTTGAAGTAAAGCCTGGACATTTTATAAGGATAAATAAAGAAGAGATACAGGAACATAAATATTGGGAATTAGAGGCAGAATATCATACCCTTTCATATGATGAAACAGTTGAAAAAACCCGTTTTCTTGTATCAGATTCCATAAAGAGACAGATGATTTCAGATGTTCCAATTGCCACATTTCTGTCGGGAGGAATTGACAGTAGTGTGGTCTCTGCAATATGTTCAGATGAATTAAAGAAAAAGGACAGGGTGCTTGGGACATTTTCATTTGATTTCGTGGATAATGATAAATATTTTAAGGCAAATTCATTTCAGCCATCGCAGGATAAACCATTTGTAAAAATAATGGTTGATTATATGCAGTCAGACCATCATTATCTGGAATGTAATAACAGTAATCTCTATGATAAACTCTATGAATCAGTTGATGTAAGAGACCTGCCGACTATGGCTGATGTAGATTCATCGATGTTGTATTTCTGTAGTCAGGTAAAACCTTATTATAAGGTGGTTCTGACAGGCGAATGTGCAGATGAGATATTTGGAGGATATCCATGGTTTCATAAGAAGGAATGTTTTGAAGCAGATACATTTCCATGGTCTATGGATATTACAGCAAGACAGAGTGTGTTAAAAGATGAAGTCATCAGAGAACTTCGAATGGACGAATATATAAGAAATGCTTATGAGAATACGATAAATGAGACTCCGGAATTAGATGATGAGGATAAAACTGAAGCAAGACGAAGACAGATATCGTATCTTAATATTAAATGGTTTATGCAGACGTTATTAGACCGAATGGACAGGGCGAGTATGTGTTCGGGACTTGAAGCGCGAGTTCCATTTGCAGACACCAGAATAATGCAGTTTATGTACAATGTTCCATGGAAGATGAAAAGCGAAAATGGTGTTGAAAAAAGTCTGCTTAGAAATGCCATGAAAGGACTTCTTCCTGACGAAGTATTATTTAGAAAAAAGAGTCCATATCCTAAGACATATGATCCGCATTACGAGAAACTTCTTGCGGGCAACCTGATAGAAGTAATCGAAGATACGTCATCACCTGTGAACCGATTGGTAGACAAAAATAAAGTATATGCATTTATTAATGAGAAGAAAGATTATGGAAAGCCATGGTATGGCCAGCTTATGGCAGGTCCGCAGATGCTTGCATATCTGTTGCAGATTAATTATTGGCTTAGAAAATTCAATTTGTAAGGTGCAAATTTACAGAAAGTATGGTAAACTAAGTAATCAGAATTGTTGATAGTTAATAAATGTGATTGCAAAATAATAATTTTACGATTATTTTGCAATCATTTAAAGAAATGAATAGAAATATATAGAGAAATGGAGAATGAAAATGGATATCAGAACACAGGCAGAAAAGATGAAGTTAGACAGCTCAAAGATGTCAGCTCTGACATTTGAAGATAGAAATAAAGCACTTATTGCGATAGCAGATGCTATTATGGCTAATAAAGAGAACATCATAAAGGCAAATGAAACAGATTTAGAGAAAGCAAAAGAAGATGGAATTGCCGCACCTATATTAAAGAGATTAAAATTTAATGAAGATAAGATAAATGATGTGGTAAAAGGCATACGTGATTTGATTGCATTACCTGATCCGCTTGGCAAGATACAGATGAAAAGAGAACTTGATACAGATTTATTATTAATCAGGGAATCATGTCCTATCGGAGTAATCGGAGTTATCTTTGAATCCAGACCTGATGCCATGGTACAGATTTCTACATTATGTATAAAGAGTGGTAACTGTGCGATATTAAAGGGCGGCAGCGAAGCTATGAATACGAATAAGATAGTATTTGATACAATATATAATGCGGCAATAGAAGCAGGTTTGCCAGAAAATTGTATGATGCAGGTAGAGGCAAGAGAAGAGATAAATGAATTGTTAGCCTGCCATGAGTCAGTAGATTTACTTATACCACGAGGTTCAAACGCATTTGTTCAGTATATAATGAGTAATACAAAGATTCCTGTAATGGGACATGCTGACGGTATCTGCCACATTTACGCAGACAAAAATCTTGATATAGATAAGGCAGTTAAAGTCATAATAGATTCTAAGACACAATATACAGCAGTATGTAATGCGACAGAAACATTGCTTGTACATAAGGACATAGTAAATGAACTTATGCCTAAGTTAAATGAAGCATTTAAGGCAAAATCAGTAGAAGTAAGAGGTACTGATGAAATCAGAAAAGTAATTGACTGTGAAGAAGCTACCGAAGAGGACTTTAAGACAGAATATCTCGATTTAATAATTTCTGTAAAAACAGTAAATGATATAGATGAAGCGATTAATCATATCAATAAATATGGTTCACATCATACAGACTGCATTATTACGGAAGATAATAAGGCAGCAGAGAAATTTATGCAGTATGTAGATTCAGCAGGAGTGTATCAGAATTGTTCGACTAGATTTGCGGATGGATACAGATATGGTTTTGGTGCAGAAGTCGGAATAAGTACAAGTAAATTACACGCAAGAGGTCCGGTAGGACTTGAGGGACTTTGTACTTATAAATACAAATTATTTGGAAATGGAAATGTTGTAGCTGATTATGCAGATGGAAAACGTAATTTTAAATTTAAGGATTTGATGTAATGAAAGAACATTTTAGAAAGGTATTTAACAGGATTTTTCTTACAGTTATAATTATTTTATTTCAGATCGCATGGTGGACATTACTTGTGATGAAGTTGATGAAATACTCAGATATTATCGAGGTGATTTCAGTAATATTAAGTCTTGCCATGGTCGTATATCTGATAAGCAAGGACGATAACCCCGAATATAGAATTATATGGATAGTTCTGATATTATTATCGCCATTATTCGGAGGCTTATTATACCTGTCATTTGGCGATAAGAAGCCATCTAAACGTTTAAGAAGAAAATTTAATCTGGCACATAATGAGCTTAAGAAATTTATGCCACAGGATAATGATACATTAGAACGTTTAGAAGAGATGAATATCAGAGCAGCACAGACATCAAAATATATAACTAACTATTCAGATTATCCGGTATGGACCAATACAGAGACTACTTACTATAAAGTGGGAGAGGAAATGTATGAGGACATGCTTGAGGAGTTAGAGAAAGCAGAGCATTTTATCTTTTTGGAATATTTTATTATTCAGGAGGGTAAGATGTGGGATTCAATCTTAGAGATTCTTGTACGAAAAGCTGCTATGGGTGTTGAAGTAAGAGTTATATATGATGATATTGGTTCTGTTGCAACATTACCACCACAATATGATTTATATTTAGAAAGCCTTGGAACAAATATACATTGTCTTGCATTTAATCCATTTGTACCGATTGCTTCACTGGTTATGAATAATCGTGACCACAGAAAAATAATGGTAATAGATGGTAAAGTTGCTTTTAATGGCGGAATCAATCTGTCAGATGAATATATCAATGAGAATTCAAGATTTGGACATTGGAAAGATACAGGAGTACGGATTAAAGGTGAAGCGGTATGGAATTTCACATTAATGTTTCTTGAAACGTGGCGTGCATATAGAAAAGATGACGAAGATATTATGAAATTCAAGACAGAGCCACTTAAGAAAGATGACAGACTGTCAAATGGTTTTGTGCAGCCATTCTGTGATACTCCGTTAGAGAATGAGCCAATAGCTGAAAATGTATATATAGAAATACTTAATCAGGCAGAAAGATATGTATATATTTACACACCATATCTGATTATAGATTATGAAATGTTAAATGCACTCTGTCTTGCAGTAAAAAGGGGCGTAGACGTAAGAATTGTCACACCGGGCATACCTGATAAGAAGATAATATACAGGCTTACAAGGTCAAACTATACACCACTTTTAAAGGCGGGTGTTAAAATCTATGAATACTTGCCAGGATTTATACATGCCAAAAGTTATGTATGTGATGATAAATTCGCTGTAGTCGGTTCAATTAATATGGATTATAGAAGTCTGTATCTACATTTTGAATGTGGAACATATATGTATAAGACTTCAGCAATACAGCCTTTAAAAGAAGATTGCTTAGAAACATTTGAAAAATCATATCAGGTAACTTTAGAGGATAGAAAGCAGAGAATTATTGGTAGAATCATTGATGCACTTTTACGAGTGTTGTCGCCATTATTATAATGTATCACATATCTAAAATGCTTATTAAAAAAGTATAAAATGCATTGACTATAAAAATTCGCTATGCTATGATACGAAAGAATAAAAATATAATTTAATAACGTTTATAAAAGCGTGGAAAGGGCTGAGTGATATGAGGAACGACGATAATAACAATTATTATTCGGACTATGATAACTCAAGCAGTAATCAGTATTCGAATAATAACAATAATAACACATATAATTATTCAGGCAACAATTACTCTAATGATAACAGATATAATTATTATGGAAATGATGGTGGATACAATAATAACAACTATAATAATTATAACAATAATTATAATAATAACTACAATGCAAGTAATTATTACGATGGAACAGTTTATGATTCAGCAGAGACACAGTCAAAGATTATGACAAGGTCGTTTATAATTGTATTAGCTGCATTATTAGTTACAGCAATTTCAGCATCATTAGTGTTAGTCAGCAAAAGTATTGAGGAAATGGTATTTTCCGGATTTACAGCCTGGCTTGTACTTGAGTTTGCGGTAGTAATGGGTTCGTCATTTGCAATTGCAAAGAGAAAGACAGTACTTGCAGCAGTGTTATTTGCAGCATATTCAGTAATTAATGGTTTGACATTATCAGTTATCTTTTATGCATATGATTTTGGTTCAATACAGGAAGTATTTTTACTTTGTGCCGGAATGTTTGCCGGAATGGCAATAATTGGTGCAACAACACGTATTAACTTAACTAAGATGGGTTCAATCTTAATGATGGCTCTTTGGGGTGTTATACTTGTTACACTTGCTAATATATTTTTCATTCATAGTTCAGGCATTGATTTACTTATGGATTATGTCGGAGTAGCTATCTTTGTAGGCTTAACAGCATATGATACACAGAAGATGAAGAAACTTGCAAGTAGTGGTGAGATGTCAGATATGAATATTATTGCATTATATTGTGGTATGGAATTATATCTTGATTTCATTAACTTATTCTTAAGATTATTAAGTATATTTGGAAAACAGAAGAACTAATAGTATACAACCGGTTATAAAGTATAGAATATAAGTCTGGTATATGTAAGATTACAGATAATAACAGACATTTTATGGCAGAGGAGGAACTGCATATGCAGTTCCTCCTTACCTCTTAAAATGGTATATACGGAATGGAGATAGTGTGAAAGGATTGTGCTGATGCACTAATCCTTTCGCACCGCTATTTGTTTCGCAGGCGTCACAAATAGCATTATCGCAGAGCAAAATTTGTAATTTTGCTCGCGATTCCTCCGACGTAAACGTCTGCGGAATGGAGTTTAGTGTGTTAAAAGTAATAGTTGCATTTTTGTTTATATCGATAGATATCGTTGTAAGTCCGGACAAGAAAGCAAATCTTGATTTATTACCTGATTTCATAGGATATGCGATATTGATATATCAATTTTTTAAATTATGGAAAGATAACAGTGAAAATGATTCACTTAAGGTGGCTGCGAAGCAGGGAATGATTACGGCAGTGATAACATTTGTGATATCATATGCTGCATATATTCTTGATATGTACGGAATATTATATAAGATTAATGCTAATATAATAGTGATGTTAAGTGCTATATTGGAATTGGCATTTTTACTTAATATATTTATGTTTATACAGAATCTTTCAGCATTACAGGGAAATGAAAGTAATTATCAGATTAAGAGGATGAATATGTTATGGAAGATAATGTTCTTATGCATATTATGTGAATACATTTCTATGCCGATAGAATCAGTAGCATTAACATTCTTTATATTTGAAAAAGCGATAATGGTTATATTTATTTGCTATATATTTACGTCTGATATGACATATAAGAAGAAATTAAAAGAAAAATCAGGAATAAAAAAGATTGAAAAATAGACGATTATCAAATAAAATATAAATTATAAATCATAATAAAATGAAAATATAAAGAACTATAGAAAGGAAGAATAAAATGAGAAAAAGATTCTTTGGTAAGAAACTTGCCACCAGTGCATTAGCACTTTTATTAGCAACATCGGTTGCACTATCAGGTTGTGGAAAGAGTAATAAGTCAGACAACACTAAGAAAAAACCAGCTAATGATAAGACAACTGAGAAGATTAAGATAGACGGAGAGGAAGTTCCGGCACAGTTACAGTCTACACTTAATGTAATTGATGATAAGAACAGAAACTTTTATGAAATCTTTGTTGGTTCATTCTGTGACAGTGATGGTGATGGAATGGGAGATATTCAGGGAATAATCAGTAAGCTCGATTATCTGAATGATGGTGACGATTCAACAGATACAGACCTTGGTATAAATGGTATATGGCTTATGCCAATATCTCCCTCACCATCATATCACAAATATGATATAACAGATTATTGCGATATTGATAAAGCATATGGTTCACTTGATGATTTCAAGCAGTTAATTGAAGAGTGTAATAAACGTGGAATTAAGGTTATCATTGACCTTGTAATGAACCATTCATCAATCGGACATCCTTGGTTCAAGGAAGCGAGAGAATACTTACAAAATCTTCCTGATGATAAAGAACCGGATGCATCAGAATGTAAATATGTTAATTATTATACATTTAAAAAAGGCGAGCAGACTGGTAATTATTATCAGGCAGGAACTTCAGCATATTATTATGAGGGAGTATTCTCGCAGCAGATGCCAGACTTAAATCTTGGTAATCCAGATGTGCAAAAAGAATTCGAAGATATTGCTAAATTCTGGTTAGACTTAGGTGCAGCAGGATTCAGATTAGATGGAGCAAAAGAGTATTATTCAGGTGAAACAGACAAGAATATAGAAGTATTAAGATGGTTTAATGATTACGTTAAATCAGTAAAACCAGATGCATATATAGTAGCTGAAACATGGTGTGCAGACTATGCAAGATATGTTGAAAGCGGAATTGACAGTGCATTTGATTTTAGTTATTCAAGTTTTGATGGAAATATAAGTCTTGTAACACAGGGCGTTGATCCTGCTTATAATGGGAAATATTTTGCAACAGCACTTAAGAATACGCAAGATACACTTGCAGGATATTCTAAAGATGCAATTTCAGCAACATTCGTTGGTAACCACGATTTAAACAGAGCTGCACATTATCTTGCATTTGATGAAAATAAGATTAAATTTGTACATGGTTTGTTAGGAATAATGAATGGCTGTACATACATTTACTATGGTGATGAAATCGGTATTGGTGGAACAGGTGCAGATGAGAATAAACGTTCACCAATGATATGGTCGTCAACAGATAAGACAGGCGAATGTAAAGGACCTATTAATATGGATAAGAATTATGTAATTAACAGATTTGCTTCTGTAGAAGAACAGGAGAAAGATGAGACATCAATTCTTTCATATGTTAAGCAGTCAGTAAAATTAAGAAATATTTTCCCAGAAATAGCAAGAGGAACAATTGAAATATTATCAGATGTTGAGGATGGGGATATATTCGCAGTTTCTAAGACATACAATGACAGTAAGATAATAATTCTTGCTAATACAGATAAAGAAGAAACTAAGACAGTAACTTTATCAAGAGAAAAAAATAATTACACATGTATTCAGGGAATGTTAACAGTTGGTGAAGACAAACCATATCAGGTAGAGGACACAATAGTTCTTCCACCATATTCAATAGTAATTCTTAAATAATGTGAATAAAATTAATGTTAATAAAGTCAGGATAAACTAATTTATTTGAACAAACTTAATGTGACAAATAGTCCAGGGGGATTATTTGTCACATTATTTTTAACTTACCAGGAAATTTCGTTAAATTGTCATGGTAAGTTAAAAACGCTCCGCGAGGATCGCACTGCGGCGGAGCAGAAAATGTTGCTATAGCAACCCGCCGCAGGCGGAGAATGTCGCAAGCGACATTATTTAGTCCTTTAGGGTAAATAATGTCTATGGTCTGTAATCAGACGTTTACTAAAATACAAGATTGTTATAAGATAACTAATAACAGATTTTATAGAGAAAATGGAGAAAATTATATGTTATATATTATGAGACATGGAAAAACAGATTGGAATGAACTTCATAAGCTGCAGGGTCGTACCGATATTCCGTTAAATGACGAGGGAAGAGAGATGGCAAGGGAGGCAAGGGAAAAATATAAGGATATCAATTTTGACATATGTTATTGTTCGCCACTTGTAAGGGCAAGAGAGACAGCTAAGATATTTCTTGAGGGCAGAAATATAGATATAATACCTGATGACAGGTTAAAGGAGATGAGTTTCGGAATATATGAAGGGACAGCAAATTGTATAAGAGACCTGAATTGTCCGGTGAGAGTATTATTTAAAGATCCTGCTAATTATAAAGGAGTAGAAGGCGGTGAAAGTCTTGAACAGTTATATGCAAGAACTGGTGATTTTCTGAAAAAAGTAGTAAAGCCTCAGCTTGCAGAGGGTAGAGATATACTTATAGTCGGACATGGAGCCATGAATTCAAGTATTTTATGTCAGGTGAAGAATATTCCGGTTGAGAAATTCTGGGATGCAGGAATCGAAAACTGTCGCTTGATGAAGTTGTAATGACATAGTAAAAACATACGACACTATGAAAAGGAGTAAAGTTTATGAGAATAAAGATTCTAAGTACCATACTTGCAGTTGCTATATCATTTACAATAATGATATCGTTTGGCGGCTGTGGTATGAAAAAATATGATATAAGAATTGGAACGGCGGGAGAGGGTGGTATGTACTATTCTTTTGGAAGAGAATTTTCTGATAAGATATCATCGGAAGAAAATTTAAAGGTTAAGGTAAAAGAAACTGCAGGTTCTGCAGCAAACCTTAGGTTACTCTCTAAGAATTATATCGAACTTGGAATTGCACAGGCGGATTTAATTGATGATGCATATAATGGGACAGGAGAATTTATAGATAGTACTTATAAAGGATATTCAGCAATAGCAGGACTTTATACTGAAGCATGCCAGATTGTCGTGATGAATGATTCGGATATTTTATCTATTGATGATTTACAAGGTAGAAAGGTAAGTATTGGAGAATATGAATCAGGAACAGAAAGAAATGCAAAGCAGATATTACAGGCGTATGGATATAATGATACACTTGTTGAAATGAAGAATTATGATTATAAAACAGCCGTAAATAAGTTGGAAAATGGTGAAATAGATGCATTATTCTGTACGGCAGGTATTAAAACAGAAATTATTGATGAACTTGCAGGCAGAAGTAAGATACGTTTGTTAAGTATAGACGATAATCAGATGGAAAAAATTACATCAACATATGATTTCATTATGGAATATAATATACCTGCTAATACTTATGAGGGTCAGACTAATGATATACAGACTATTGGTGTAGAGTCAGTTCTTCTTGCAAGTGATAAATTAGATGAAGATATCGTCTATAAGATAACAAAGTGCTTGTTTGAACATGGTAAAGAACTACAATTTAATAGTATGACAGATTTAGAGCTGACACAAGATACCGTGACGCAGGGAATTACGATTAAATTTCATAAAGGTGCGGCAAAATATTATAAAAAGAATGGAATAGATGTTGAAAATAATCAATAATTTTTCAATATTGCATCATAGTAAATTATTCGGAAATGAGGAAAATAATGATTATACATTTAGATATGTATCAGACTCTGGCTATTGCAGTAGTTGTTCTGATGCTAGGTCAATTTTTGAAAATGAAAATAAATTTTTTGGAAAAATTCTGTGTTCCGGCACCAGTTGTCGGTGGACTTATTTTTGCAATTTTTACTTGCGTATGTTATGCGACAGGGATAGCAGAGTTTGATTTTGATGATACGTTAAGAGAAGTGTGTATGGTATTTTTCTTTACTTCGGTTGGCTTTCAGGCCAATCTTAAGGTCTTAAAAAAAGGGGGGAAATCATTAATAGTATTTGTATTATTGGTGGTAGTTCTGATATTTGCACAGAACTTTTTAGCAGTTGGTGTTGCCTCTCTGTTAGGACTTAATAAATTAATAGGAATGTGTACAGGTTCCATACCTATGGTCGGTGGACACGGAACAGCAGGTGCATTTGGACCAGTTTTAGAAGATTTTAATATATCGGGAGCAACAACGATTTGTACGGCAGCAGCCACGTTTGGACTTGTGGCAGGAAGTCTTATCGGAGGTCCTATTGGAAGAAAACTTATTGAAAAGAAAAATCTCTTGTCAACAGTTGTACCGGAAGATGACAGCCTTTTAGTTGAAGATGAGAAAAAGCATGAAAGACATACCAATATGTACGCGATAGCAGTATTCCAGTTAATTATTGCAGTAGGTATAGGTACGATATTTTCAAAACTTCTGACACTTACCGGCATGACATTTCCAGTATACATTGGGGCCATGATTGCTGCAGCACTTATAAGAAATATTGATGAATATACAGGAAAATTCAATATACACATGGGCGAAATTAATGATGTGGGTGGTATAAGTCTGTCATTATTCCTGGGTATTGCGATGATTACATTGAAACTCTGGCAGTTATCAGACCTGGCATTGCCACTTGTAGTATTGTTGATGATACAGGTAGTGTTGATATATGTATTTGCCAGATATGTAGTGTTTAACATAATGGGCAGGGATTATGATGCGGCAATATTAGCAGCAGGAACCTGTGGCTTCGGAATGGGAGCTACGCCTAATGCAATGGCTAATATGCAGGTATTATGTGAAAAATATGCACCATCAGTTAAGGCTTATCTGTTAATTCCGTTGATTGGCAGTTTATTTGCAGATTTTATAAACAGTCTTGTAATAACATTATTTATTAATATTCTGTAATGGAGGTTGTGAAGATGTTTTTTAAAAGAAAGAAAAGAGAAAAATATTTCAAGATTAAGGAAATTAAAGAGAAGAAAAAGTATAGGATGGACTATGATTATCTTGCTGTACCTGAGATCCATACAACTAGTGTGGCGAAGAAAGAAGATGAATGTGAAGAACTGGCTGAATCAGAAAACAGTAATGATGTAAATGATAATATTACATATGATACTGTAGCGATGCCTGAGATCCATATAAATAGGAAGAAATAAACATCACGTTGCAAAAGAAAATAATCTGTATTAAAATATCCCATATTTATATAAAAGTGGAGAGTCGCCTGGAAATGAGGATTATTATGATAGAACATTTAATGATTGCAGAACAAAACATATTATTGTGGATTCAGAATAATATGCGAAATGATATATTGAATCATATTATGATATTTATAACGTCACTTGGAAATGGTGGTGCAATATGGGTAATAATGGCTATGGGATTACTGATACCTAAGAAGACAAGGAAAACAAGTATTATGGTAATATCAGGATTATTGTTGTCGCTTATAATTAATAATATAATCTTGAAAAATCTTGTAGCAAGAACAAGGCCTTATGATATGATTGCCGGACTTACTTCACTTGTCGGAATACAAAGAGATTATTCATTTCCGTCAGGTCATACAGCAAGTTCATTTGTAGCGGCTATTATAATGCTTAGAAATTTACCAAAGAAATATGGTATACCTGCACTAACACTTGCATTCTTAATATCATTTTCAAGATTATATGTAGGTGTTCATTATCCATCAGATGTTATTGCAGGAGCATTGATTGCAACTGCAATAAGTCTGTTTGTATGCTGGATTGAAAAAATTATTGAAAGAAAAAATTACTGGAACAAGAATTCTATAAAATGAATGGCAACTTCTAATCTTGTTGTATTAATAGGAATAGAGAGAATTGGGGGATCGACAGGATTCCCTGCACCATCGTAAAACTTATAATCTATATCATCAAGTAATATACCATAAGGAATTGATTCAGAAGAATCACCTTTGGTTGCATATACAAGCTTATCTTCAACCTTCTTAAGTAGATCATCTGGAAGAACCTTTGACAGGTCCTTAATTGTACCATTACCTATGTAATTCTTAAAGGTATCTTCACGGGTAATAAATATATCGAACATATTCTTATCAAAGAAGCCATCTAAACGGATATCATCAGTGAAAGTAGAATAGAATACTTCGAAGTAAGTTCTGTCAGCATTTATATATCCTTTATAGCCAGTCTTGGTCTTAAGATACTCAGTGAATTTATCTGGCATTTCATCCATCGTTTCTTTGTCAAACTGTACACCTGTCATCATACCACAATAGAAAGACTCTTTCTGTTTGTCGGTTTTATGTATGGAAACCACTACATATGTCATTGCAACTACAATTGCAAGTACAATAAGAATATATGGAACATAATATTCCTTATAATATAGGAATTTCTCACGACGGGATAATTTATTGAATTCTTCCTTATTAAGAGTTTCTGAACGGTTCTTGTTGTAGATTTCAGAATCCTTGTCTAATCTGGTTTTCTTAACTTCGTCATCAATTGAGTTGGTTATATCTGGTTTGGTATCCGGATTATTAATATTGTCGTTTGCACTCATTACAGTTAAGTCCTTTCATATTTTTATTAGTCTATATTTTAGATTCACGCTTTGTTAAATATGCCTAATCATAGTGGGTATTTTAACATATGGGATATGCATAAACAAGTAAATAATTTATAAAACGAGTTGTATATATAATGAAATTTGTGCATATTAAAGTAAATGTGCATAAATTTTAAATAAATTATTAATTTTTTTTGAAAAAAAATTACAAAATTGCTTGCAAGACAGAAAGAAATATATTATAATGTCGATATTGACAGTAGTGTCAAAAGAACACAAACAAAAAAATAGAAAGGGATGGATTTAAAATGAGAAAATCTATTAAGAAAATCGCAGCTACAATGTTAGCAGCAACAATGGTATTCGGAACTTTTACAACAGCTTTTGGTTACACAGTTTCAGATGTAGAAGTAAAGGATGAAAATGGTAATGTAACTGGTACAGAGAAACAGATTACAGACCTTGAAGAGGGTGAAAGCATCTACTTATTAGCAGGTAATGTTACAGGATGGAAAACAAATAACCCAGATTCAGTTCTTGCTAAAACAGACAAAGAAGGCGTAGTTTCATTCAAGTTTACTGCTCCAGCACCAACAACAGATGAAACAGGAGCAGATAATAACGAATGGATGAGAAGATTCTGCATCTTAGGTAACTATTATGATGGAGAAAATTATGTACAGGGTGGATGGTCAAGAATGTTATTAGGCGAGCCTAATTACAAACCTAACGATACATTTACATGCTTATCAACTCTTGCAATTGATAATCTTGAAGCAGATACAGACGTAACACTTTATTATGATACAAGAACTGCTACAGTTTATATCGAAGATGCAGAAGGCAAGGCAGTAGATTACACAGTTGGCTGGGTAACAAACGATCGTGATGAGAAATACTACACAGTAGATGAACTTGCAACTATGAAAGTAGATGATTTCAAAGCTCAGCTTTCAGCAGACAGACAGAAAGATCTTGATAAAGTTGCAGAAAGCACAAAATTAACATATTCTTTATTTGATGGAACATACAAAGCAAATGTTGAAGGTTTAGCTAACTACATCAAAACTGGTACAGATTATGTAAAGAAAGCTGAAGAAGAGCCAACAACAGAAGCTCCTACAACAGCAGCTCCTACAACAGCAGCTCCTACAACAGCAGCAGCTACAACAGCAGCTAACCAGGCTACAAAGACAGGTGATGTTGCACCAGTAGCATTAATGGTAGTATTATTCGCAGCAGTTGCAACAGTTGCAGTAGTTGCAAAGAAGAAAGAAGCTTAATTAGATAGGACAATCTATTGATTATAATGATTTAAGCTAAAAGTTATGAGGAAGTGCAATTAAGTTGCACTTCCTTTTTACCTACCAGGAAATTCCGTTGAAATTGTCCTGGTAAGTAAAAAACGCTCCGCGAGGATTGCACTGCGGCGGAACAGAAAATGTTGCTATAGCAACCCGCCCAGGTGGAGAATGTCACAAGCGACATTCTTTATTCCATAATGACATAACGTGGTTTGGACGTTGGAATATTTAAGAATAACAAGATGATATTTGTCATTATTTGTATATAATTCACAGTTTATAAAAAAAAAATAAACGAAATGTATAAAAAATGTTTAAAAGAGATTGCAAATATAATTGTTTTGGGATATAATATCTAAGACATAAGTTACAAGAGAATGTAACAGAAATTTGAAAGGAGAATTTTTTATTATGAAAAAAATCATTAAAAAAATTGCAACAGTAGTTGCAACAGCAACAATGATTGCTGCAATGGGAATTACTGCATTTGCAGACGAAGATTCAACATACTCATTTATGGGTAATCCAAACATCTTTGGAGCACAAGATGAAGGTGACACAACAGTAGGTTGGGTACCAACAAATGAAGACCAGATTATGAAACCAGTTGACGGTATGGAAGGTGTATACACATATACAGGTAACTGTGTTGTAGCTGGTGATAAGGAATACAAAGTTCTTAAGGATGCTGTAGATTATGCATGGAACTTCCAGATGTGTCTTGGTAATCCAGATGCAGCTTGGGCAGATAACCAGTCACAGTTCAGAAGTACATTTGAGACAGGCGAATATAAAGTATATGTTAAACCAGCTAATGGTTTTGTAGTAGTTATCCAGAATCAGAAAGCACTTCCTACAGTAGTTAGATATCATTCAAAAGACGAGGATTCATCTAACTTCGTAGAGCCTAACAAGGCAGCTATCGAAGCTGATGGATATTCAGGCATAGCACTTGATGATGCAGCATATGAAGCATTTATTAAAGAATGTGTTGAAAAAGAAGGCGGTACATATGAACCAGCTAACAGCACAGGCGATAATAAGAAAGATGAAACTGTAACAACAGATGATTCTAAGAAAGATGAAACAAAAGATGATGCTAAAGCAGAGACATCAAAGAAAGAATCAAAAGACGATGAAAAAGATGGTGTTTCTCCAGTAGTTATCGTAGTTATCGTAGTTGTAGTAGTTGCAGTAATCGGTGCAATCGTAGCTCTTTCTAAAAAGAAAAAGAACTAATTTCTGACTAACAGATATTAAGAGATAATAAAAGGTCATTGCTAAAAGGCAGTGACCTTTTTTGTATACCAGGAAATTTCCTTGAAATTGTCCTGGTAGGCAAAAAACGCTCCGCCGCAGGCGGAGAATGTCGCAAGCGACATTCTTTATTCATTTATAAGTAAAACTATGCTGTATTAAAATATGAATGAGACATCTTCTATAGAGTAAAAAAGCACCATGAAATCAGTGTATGATATAGGCAGAATGATAATTATCTTCATAGTATGATAGCTATGTGTGAAATATGTACAAAAAAAGAAAGTAAATTAATAAAAAATTAAAAATATTAACAATAAAGTATTGCAAAAAGAAATAAACTGGTATATAATTACGATAATTGAAACGGGCTTAGCTCGTTCAAAAATAAGAAATAAAAAAGGAGAAGAAAAAAATGAGAAAACTTAAAAAAGCAGTTGCAGTTTTATTAACAGCAGCAATGACAATGTCAGCAAGTGTTATGGCATTTGCAGATCAGCAGGTAACATTTCATTTTCAGAATGGAGCTAACTGGGATACAGTAGGAGCTTGGATTTATCAGGGTATCGCATTTGACACAAACGTATCACCTAAGGATAAATGTGCAGTAATTACTAAAGAAGAAACAGGTGATAAAATTGTTTGGCCAGGTGCTAAAATGGATGATGACAAAGCTACAGGTTGGAAGACAATCACAGCTACATTCACTGATTCATACACAGCAGATGGTATTGCAGTAATCTTCAACAACTACGTTGGTGATACAACAATAAATGATACAACAAGAGAAATTGACTTAGAGGCAGTCAGAAAATCTGGTATTGCAACAACAGATACAGCTACTAAGGCACAGACAGATAACATATTACTTAACAAGAAAACTATCGCTAACAAATTTGGTGGCGCAGTTACTGATGTTTATGTAACATATGATGGAACGAAAGCAGAAGTATCAGCAACAGCTCCAGAAAGCTACACATCAGCAATTAAAGCAGATAGCACTCCAGCAGCAGGAACAGATAACAATGCAGCAGGAACAGCTAATAGCACATCTAAAGGAACAGGTACATCTTCAAACACAAATGCACCTAAGACAGGCGATACAGTAGCAGTTTCAGTAGTTATGTTTGGTTTATTAGCAGCAGTTGCATATGTTGCTTCTAAGAAAAAAGCTAATGCTTAATCTTAAGAAATAACGAACAAATAATAAACTTTTAGAAGAAGTCAGTACTGACTTCTTCTTTTTTGTGTGAAAGTGTGGTAAAATTGTCGTAAATGTGTTACAATGAAACGAAAAAGTGAAGAAAGAATTTTTGATACACAATTATATTTTGCAAATATATTGTTCAGAAATGAGGATCAAAATGAAAAATTTACTATTTATATATAATCCATATTCCGGTAAGGGTATGATTAAAGAAAATCTGTCAGATATTGTAGACTGTTTCGTTAAGCATGGATATCAGGTAGAAGTTTATCCTACACAACAGAGGCTTGATGCAAAGGAAAAAGTAATACATTTTGCATATCAATATGATATGATTGTATGTAGTGGTGGTGATGGCACACTTAATGAGGTTATAAGTGGGCTTATGGAATTACCGGAAAGACCTGTTTTAGGTTATATACCGGCAGGCTCCACGAATGATTTTGCACAAGGTATAAGATTGCCTAAATCAATGATTGAAGCTGCATCAGTTGCTGTTAATGGTATGCAGATATCGGTTGATATCGGAGGATTTGGTAAGAAGAAGTTTGTATACATTGCAGCCTTTGGTGCATTTACAGACGTTTCATATATGACACCACAAGAGATGAAGAATATATTAGGGCATCCGGCATATATTATAGAAGCTGTTACTAAACTTACTTCACTTAGGACATATCATATGAGCGTAAGTTATGAAAATGGCAATGTTGAGGGAGAATTTTTGTATGGAATGGTTACGAATTCTATTTCAGTAGGTGGTTTTAAAGGTATAACAGGCAAAAATGTTGTAATAGATGATGGAATGTTTGAAGTTATGTTGATTAAACAACCAAAGAGTCCGTTAGATTTACAACTTATTCTTGGCGCACTATTAGGAATGGATATCAAGACAGACAGTGTTATTTCATTTAAGGCATCTAAGATTATTTTTGATGCTGATGAAAAGGTGCCTTGGGTATTAGATGGTGAATATGGTGGTTCGCCAAAGAGAGTAAAAGTAGTTAACCATAATAAAGCTATAAAGATTATGTCTGGAATTTCAAAAAAATAGATGATTTTTTCGAATAAAAGTGACAAAAAATCATATTTTTTAACAAATTTCAGAAAATTCAAAATAGCTGGTTTACATCAGCTATTTTTTTGTGTATAATGTTGCAACGTACAAGAGATAATGTAATTAGATGAAGAGAAAGGACCGATTTTGGTGGTTGAAGAAGAATTCTTAGGGAAATTAAGAAAATTAGTAGAAGAAGCAAAAGGAAAAAATAATACAATAGAGTTTGGCGCGATTAACAAATTCTGTAAAGATGCAAAGTTAACTGGCGATCAGATGGATATGGTATATCAATATTTAGAAGATAATAAGATAGAGGTCTCACAGGCAGAGGAAATGGAGCCGGAGTTTACTAAAGATGGTAAACTTGTTGAACCAGATGCATTATTACTTGAGCCTACAGATGAAGAGCTTGAAGAAGAAGAAGAGAATATAGATTTAGACGCAATAGATTTATTAGAGGGTGTTGGTACTGAAGATCCTGTAAGAATGTATCTTAAAGAGATAGGTACAGTTCCATTGCTTAGTGCGGAAGAGGAATTGCGTCTTGCCAAGAGAAAAGCTGAGGGTGACCAGCATGCTAAGGATAGATTAATTGAAGCAAACTTACGACTTGTAGTAAGTATTGCTAAGAGATATACAGGAAGAGGAATGAGTTTTCTGGATTTAGTTCAGGAGGGTAATCTTGGACTTATTAAGGGCGTAGAGAAATTCAATTATGATAAGGGATTTAAACTAAGTACATATGCTACTTGGTGGATTCGCCAGTCGGTTACTCGTGCATTAGCAGACCAGGCGAGAACAATTCGTGTCCCTGTTCATATGGTTGAGACTATTAACAGAATGTCTAAAATGCAGAGAAAACTTACTCTTGAACTTGGTTATGAGCCATCAGCAGCCGAACTTGCAGAGGCTCTTGATATGACAGAGAGTAAAGTGTTAGAGATAATGCAGATAGCGAGAGAACCGGCTTCATTAGAGACACCTATTGGTGAAGAAGATGATTCTAACTTAGGAGATTTCGTGGCTGATAATAATACGGTAACACCTGAGGCAAATGTAGAGGCAGTTATGCTTAGAGAACATATAGACCAGTTGTTAATGGATCTGAAAGAAAGAGAGAGGCAGGTTATTGTTCTGAGATTTGGACTAGAAGACGGACATCCAAGAACACTTGAAGAAGTTGGTAAGGAATTCAATGTAACAAGAGAAAGAATTCGTCAGATTGAGGCGAAAGCCCTTAGAAAGCTTCGTAATCCTGTAAGAAGCAAGAAGATTAAGGATTTCTTACAAAGCTAGAATGAAATATAAATATGTATATGTATGCCGCTGATTATAGCGGCATTTGTTATATCTTATAAATTTAAACTGATATCGGTTGTATCTTATAAATTTAAACTAATATCGGTTGTATCTGCTTAGAATCTAAGGCGTTTTCCAGGGTAGGAATAATTAATTCTGTGTGTGCAATCATTGAATTAGGTTTTGCAACACAATTATCCTGACCGAATGGAACGAAATATATATTTTTACAGTTTAACAGTGAACCGACATTTTTAAAATTCATCCCGAGGGCATCGTTAGTAGATAAGGAGATGACAAGAGGTCTGCCTGTTCGTAGATGACCTTTAGCAGCCATTAGAACAGGTGTGTCAGTTATTCCGTTATTAAGTTTAGCAAGTGTGTTTCCGGTGCAAGGAGCAATTATAAGAATATCAAGTATTTTGTTTGGACCGAATTTTTCGGCTTCGGCTATAGTGACAACAGATTTGTTCTGGGTTGTATCCTCGACAAATTTAACAAAGTCGCTTGCTTTACCAAAACGACAGTCAGTTGTATAAGCATTATATGAAAAAATAGGAATGACGTTTACACCTTCCCTGGTCAGATGAATAAGTTCGGTTTTGATTCTGGCAAATGTACAAAAAGAGCCGGTAATTGCAAAACCTACGGTCTTATTTGCAAGTTTCATTTTATACCTCCACTTCTGAGCAATTTATTGCGAATAGGCAGTCAGAAATTCGTGAAACGATTTCTGACCTGCCATAAGATGCTATTTGCTTTCGCTCTGAAGCAAATAGCCATGTGAAATAATTGGTGCATCAGCACAATTATTTCACATTGACCTCCATTTCTGAGCAATTTATTATATATTAATTCAGCATAGAGACAATGCATCTGCTGATTATCTGTGCCGAGGCTTTTGGTGAATATTTGCCGGGAAGTGACAGACAAAGTCTGGCGGTTATGCCGAAGTGCTTACAGGCTTCAAAGTCGGTACCACCCGGATTAGAGGCAATATCTATTATGGTTGCTTCTGTATTTGCATTACTTAATATGTTGCGATTAAGAATTAAAGATGGTATGGTATTAAAAATAAAGTCGAATTTATTAATATGTCTTGTTAATTCATTTAGTGGAATAGGATTGTGCCCTTGTTCGTATGCCATAGACAATTGAACCGGATTTCTTGCGGCAACGTATGTTATGGCATTTAATGCTTTAAGTCTTGCTGCGAGCGCTATACCGCATTTACCGTAGCCTAACACAAGAGAATGTGATTTATGGATATTTATCGGACTTGTGCAGATTGCTTCTGCAACAGTTCCCTCAGCTGTTGCTATGGAATTATATAACTCGAAAGATGGAATATCCATTAAATCCTTTGTTACAATGTTTAGGTCATTACATTTACTGATAAAATCGTTATTGAAACAGCCTCCGCATATTACAGAGCAGGGATTGATAAGTGTAAGGAGATAGTTTATATTTATCTGGGTAGAAATTTTAGAATATAGATTTATTTTATCCTTGGAAAATGGAATAGGAAATAGTATAAGATTACATAGTGGCAGGCGTTCAGAGATAGAATGTGTATCATTAACATCTTCAATATAAAATGGATAAATGTTATATCCCTGATTCCTAAGTTCATAATATAAGAATTTCTGCCTTGTGTCACCGCCTATAATGGCAATATTATTTTGAGTTTTCATACTACTCCAATATTTATATTCTGTTTTATAATATAAGATATGATAATAGCCAGTAGATGTGACATTGAAAATTAGAAAGGAGTAATGCACTATGATTTATAATATTATTTATGATGCTGTTAAAAAGAAAACCACAACTAATCCGCCTAATATATTTATCGGAAATGTGGAAATGGCAGCAGGTATGGGAATTGTATTGGGGGAACTTGGAGTGCAGATGAATTTCGAAGGAATAGATGAGCCGGGTAAGATTAAAGAAAAATTTAATGAAATATTGGAAGAATCAGATGTATCAAAGTTGAGCGATATGTCGAATACAATAATAAAACTCATTGACAGATACCAGGTTAAGGACATGGTTAATGAGACGATGAAAGATATAGAAATATTAGTTAACAGAAGAGAAGATAGTTTGTAAATAATTCAGCTTGAAATTTACAAAAACTGCTATTAAAATGTGAAATAAAAGTAACTGTAAAAAGTATTGGTAAAACAATTGCTAAGAAAATTGATAAGAAAATATTAAAAAGACTAACAGGCTAAAGTTAACCAGTTAGTCTTTTGTTGATATATTCACCAGAAAATAATTGTATCAATATTATCCTCTTAAAAAATTAGCCTCTGTCAGACATTGGAACGTAGTCAATGTGCTTTGCTACATTCTTATAAGCAGGACGAATGATTTTACCAGCATTAATTAATTCCTCAATACGGTGAGCACTCCAACCTGAAATTCTTGCGATTGCAAATATAGGCGTGTAGAGTTCCATAGGAAGTCCTAACATTCTATATACAAAACCACTATAGAAGTCAACGTTAGCGCTTACACCTTTATAAATCTGGCGTTCCTTAGCAATTACTTCAGGAGCAAGACGTTCTACTGCTGAATATAATGCGAATTCTTTATCAAGCCCTTTTGCTTTAGAAAGCTTTTCAACATAACCTTTAAAGATTCTTGCTCTTGGGTCTGATATAGAATAAACAGCATGCCCCATGCCGTAGATTAATCCGGCCTTATCAAATGCTTTCTTGTTAAGTAAGTCAGAAAGATAAGCCTTTATCTCATCTTCGTCTGTCCAGTCGGATACATGTTCCATCATGTCATCAAACATCTGGATAACCTTGATATTTGCACCACCATGTTTAGGACCCTTAAGAGAACCCAAAGACGCGGCAATTGTTGAATATGTATCAGTTCCTGATGATGATACTACGTGAGTTGTGAAAGTAGAATTGTTACCACCGCCATGGTCGGCATGGATAACTAATGCGATATCTAAGATACGCGCTTCTAATTCAGTATATTTGCTGTCTGGTCTTAACAGATGAAGAATATTCTCTGCTGTAGACAGATTAGGATCAGGCGAATGAATGAATAAGCTCTGACCATCGTGATAATGCTTGTAAGCCTGATAGCCATAAACAGATAGTTGTGGAAATAAAGCTATGAGCTGTAAGCATTGCCTTAGGACGTTAGGAATTGAAATGTCATCAGCAGCATCATCATATGAATAGAGAGTAAGCACACTTCTTGCTAATGTATTCATCATATCGTGACTTGGTGCCTTCATGATTATGTCTCGTACAAAACTTGTAGGTAATGAACGATAATGTCCAAGCAATGCACTAAATGAATCTAATTCTTCCTTTGTTGGAAGCTTACCAAATAATAATAAATATGTGGTTTCTTCAAAACCGAATCTTTTCTCGGAAACAAAACCGTTTACGATATCTTCGATATCTAAACCACGGTAAAACAACTTACCCTCACAAGGAATCATTTCGCTGTCAACTGTGATATACGAGCGAACTTCTGCGATTTCTGTTAAACCAGTAAGTACGCCTTTTCCGTTAATATCTCTAAGTCCACGTTTTACATCATATTTACCATATAACGATGGGTCGATTGAACTATTATCCAAACATAGCTTAGAAAGATTAGTTATTTCCGGTGTAATTGTTGAATAACTGTTTTCAGTCAAATGAAAACCCCCTTTTTTCGTAATAAACTTTATTTTACCATAAAACAAATGCACTAACAACAGAATTTAGAAAAACTTAATAGAATTTATAAAACTTAATATGATTGTTAAAGAGCTGGAATAGTGGTAAAATTATTAGAGATTTATGTGAAATGGAGATTAAAATGGATTTATTTGAATATATGAGAAATAATGCTAAGAGTAAGGAATCACCACTTGCTTCAAGAATGAGACCGGAGAAACTTGAAGAAATGGTAGGGCAGAAGCATATTCTTGGTGAGAATAAGCTATTATACAGAGCAATTAAGGCTGATAAGTTAAGCTCGGTCATCTTCTATGGGCCACCGGGAACTGGCAAGACCACACTTGCAAAGGTTATTGCTAATACTTCTGATTCTGAATTCCGCCAGATTAATGCGACGGTTGCGGGTAAGAAAGACATGGAGGAAGTAGTAAACGCAGCTAAGGATAGTCTCGGTATGTATGGAAAACGTACAATTTTGTTTGTGGATGAGATTCACAGATTTAATAAAGGACAGCAGGATTATTTACTGCCATTTGTCGAAGATGGTACAATTATTTTAATAGGTGCTACAACAGAGAATCCATATTTTGAAGTAAATAGTGCACTTATATCGAGGTCTACCATATTTGAATTAAAGGAATTAGATAAAGAGGATATAAAGATTCTTATTAACAGGGCAATATCTGATGAAGTTAAGGGAATGGGGGCTTATGGTGCAAAAATGAGTGAAGATGCCATTGATTTCCTTGCAGATATTGCCAATGGAGATGCAAGAACAGCCTTGAATGCAGTAGAATTAGCAGTTCTTACAACGGACAGAATGGCGGATGGAGTTATTCATATCGATATTGATACCATAGAGGAATGTGTACAGCAGAGAAATCCTCGTTATGATAAGTCAGGGGATAATCATTATGATACGATATCAGCATTTATAAAGAGTATGAGAGGCTCTGACCCCGATGCTGCCATATATTATCTGGCGAGAATGTTAAATGCAGGAGAAAGTGTTACTTTTATTGCGAGAAGAATTATGATATGTGCAGCAGAGGATGTAGGTCTTGCAGACCCACAGGCACTAGTCGTTGCTGTATCGGCAGCAGAAGCAGTGCATCAGTTAGGAATGCCGGAGGCAAGGATACCTTTAGCAGAGGCAGTCTTATATATTGCAAATGCACCTAAGGGAAATGCTGCATATATGGCAATTGACAAAGCACTTGATTTCGTAAAAAGAGAGCCTGCATATCAGATACCGGCATATTTAAAAGATGCACATTACGGTGGAGCGAAAGAATTAGGCCATGGGATTGGCTACAAATACCCTCACGATTACGAGGGACATTATGTGGAACAACAGTATTTACCAGACGAGATAAAAGACGTTAAATTCTTCGAAGCAGACTAGACATTCAGAGATATTAATTCTACAATGCATACTAGTAATAGAACGACATTTGTGATAAAATTCAGATAAGAATTTTGACAGATATACAGAAAGAGGTATTTTTTTGAAAGAACTAATTGGGAAGTTATCAAGAGGCATAATTGAATATAATCTTCCGGAGGTTGAAGTATCGGTTACAGATATTGATAAATCAATAGAAGCAGGAGAACTATACCATGGTTCATTTGAGATTTTTAGTAAAGATGACAATGAACTAAAAGGGATAGTTTATTCTACGTGCGAGAAATTCAAGATAATTAATGACCAGTTTGTTGGCAGAAATAATAAGATAGAGTATGTAATAGATGGCAAAAATAGTGAAATCGGAGATGTTATCAAAGGCCGTGTGAATATTGTAAGCAATGGTGGGGAACTTTTTATACCATATACTATTGCTGTTAAGGAAGAGAGTATTCCATCTTCCATAGGCGATATATCGAATCTGTTTCATTTCATTAACCTTGTTAAGCAGGAATATGACGAGGGACTTAAGATGTTTCTGTCGAAAGATTTCGAGAAAATTATTCTTAAAGATAATGTGGCTGATAAGAGCCTTTATAATGGACTTATCAACAGTTATAGTAAAAAGCGTGCTTTAGAGGAATTTATGCTTGCTATTAATAAGAAGCAGGAAGTAAAGATAGAGCTTTCAGATACATTAAGAGAGTATGATATGTTAGAAGAATCATATGGAGATATTCTTACTCTTACCAGAAATACATGGGGATACATAGATATTAAGGTAGATGTGGACGGAGATTTTATAACGGAATATAAGAAGAATATTACTGAAGATGATTTTGCGGGAAATAATTATGAATTCAGATATCTTATAGATATTTCCAAATTGCATAGTGGAATGAATTATGGAAAAATCAAATTTTATACGATGAACCAGTGTTTAGAATGTGAGATTTCTATTGATAATACAGGAGAAATAGATTCGGCAAATCATGAGATTAAAAAGTGTATTGCAAGCCTTAATGAGCAATATCTCAATTTCAGAATGAGAAAGAGCAGTATTGATACATGGGCAGAGAATTCGAATGTTTTAATTGAGAGAGCCAGAGGTTTCAGAGATGATATGCCATTTTTAAAACTTCTACAGGCACAGATGTATATTTCGAGAAGAAGAGATGAAGAAGCAAAATGGCTTATAGACAGTGTAGCAGAGGAGATATTAGATAAGAAAGAGGAAAACGTAGTATTATATTGTTACTATCTCTATGTAAGAACTTTGCAGAAGAGAAAGTTAGAGCAGACAATTATTGCTACGGATATTATTAGAAAATACTATGAAAATGGATACGATAAATGGCAGCTGCTATGGATACTTCTATATATTGATACATCATTTGAGAATAATAAAAGTCTTAAATTAACAAGAATTAAAGAACAGTATAAGATAGGCTGCAGAAGTACGCTTATGTACTATGAGGCATTGTATGTATTAAACAAACAGCCGGCATTGTTAAGAGTTATTAATTCATTTGAGTTACAGGTGCTTAATTTCGGAAGTAAATATGATGCGATAGATTTAAGACTTGCAGTCCAGATATCTGAACTTGCAATGCTTGAGAAGAATTTCAGACCTCTTTTGTTCAATATTCTTGTTAAACTCTATGATAAATTTGAGAATAAAATAATCTTAACTGCAATTATAAGTCTGTTAATCAGAGGTAATAAGACAGATGAGAAGTATTTCAAATGGTATGCTAAGGGTGTAACTGCTGACATACAGGTCACAAGATTGTATGAATATTATGTATACTCGATGCCAGAGGATTATGATGGTATAGTTCCTAATACTGTGCTTATGTACTATGTATACAATGGTAACCAGCTTATGAACAGAGAAGCATTTTTCTATGGTCTGATTATAAGAAATAAGGATAAGCAGCCAAATGTATACAAGAATTATAGAAGAAATATGGAGCATTTTGCATTAGATAAATTGCGAAATGGAGAAATAGACAGATTTATTTCTGTAGTATATGCAGATGTACTTACAGAAGAGATGATTACAGAGGAGAATGAGAAGAATCTTGTGAAAATTCTTAACACATGGAAGCTTGAATGTGACAATGATAGAATTAAGGAAGTTATTGTCAGACATAAAGAGATTGTGAATGAGCAGACATTTGTTATTAATAAAGGAATTGCATATATAAATATTTATACGGATGACGCAGTTGTGTTATTAAAGGATATTAATGGAAATATTTATCACAACACAATTAATTATACATTGACAAAATTATATGATAATAAAGGATTAAATAAGATTGCATTAGAAAGAAATCCGGGAAATATTTATCTGATGGCGAAAGAATGTGAGCAGACACTAAAATATCATAAGAGTATTCCATCAGGTGTAAGTCTCTTTAAAGAAGTTATGATAAGTGATGATTTTGAAGAAGTTTACAAAGATTATATCATACAGGACATTATAGAATATTATTCTAATAATTATGATGGCGAAGAATTAGATGAATATCTAATGAGCATAGACGTAAGCAGACTTAAGAGAAAGTCAAGAGTGAGTGTTATAGAACTTATGATTATGCGTGGCTTATATGAGTATGCGGAAAAATATCTTATAGAATATGGTTATAGCGATATAGACCCACGTAAGATACTTAAATATTGCTCAAGGAGACTTAAGGAAGATAAGGAGATAGAAGAAGATAAGCAATTATTAGAATATTGTAATTATGCATTTTCTAAGGGAAAATACAATGAAATTATTTTAGATTATCTGTGCAGATATTATTATGGAACGACTAAGGAAATGATGGAGATATGGCGTGTCTCTAAGGAATTTGAATTTGAAAGCAGGGACTTAGAGGAAAGACTTATTGCACAGATGTTATTTTCAAGGACATTTATTTCAAGTGTGGTTACAATCTATGATTCTTATTATAAAAAAGGTGCAAGCGAAGTAATAAGATATGCATATTTATTCTTCATGTCGCACGAATATTTCATCAGGGAGAATCCAGTAGATGATATGTTTTTCAAACACTTAGGTGATGAGCTGGTATTTGACAAAAATATTATGGATATATGCAAATGTGCATACCTTAAATACCAGTCTGATAAGAAGACTATTTCTGATACTAATAAGGAAATATGCATGGATTGTATGGAATATTTAGATAAGAAGACTATAATATTTGATTTCTATAAACAGTTCACTAAATGGTTTGCAGTGTCGGACAGAATACTAGATAAGACAACGATAGTATACAGAGCAGAGCCACAGGATAAGGTTCTTATTAGTTATTATCTTGAAACAGGTAATAATGAGGAGAAAGAGTACACGACTGAAGAGATGAAGTGTTGCTTTACGGGAATGTATACAAAGTCTTTTACGTTATTCTATGGAGAAAAGTTAAATTATTATATAACAGAGATTTCAGATGGTGAAAGCCGCGTGACAGAGAGTAAAGACCACCAGCTTGATGACAGAAATGTTGAGGCAAGTCAGTCAAGATATGGAATGTTAAATGATATACTTATGTGTATGGAGATGAAACAAGAGGGAATGATAAGCGAACTTGCCGGAAAATATTATGTAAATAATGAACTTGTGAAGCATTTGTTCAGGTAGCACAGATGTCTTTTGATGTTAAAATATGGAGGAACTAAGTTGAGTACAAAGACAGCGAACAACTTAATATCCGTTTCGATAGATTTGTGTAGAGATTACACGCAGATTGCGTATTGTATGGGAAATATGGCAGAGCCGGATTCAGTAAGTACAATTGCAGGCGAACAGAAATATCTTATTCCAACGGAAATAGGAAAATTAAATAATAGTGATGAATGGTGCATAGGTGATGATGCATTGCTTAGGGAAAAGAATGGTGAGGCTATATTAGCTGATGATATCCTTAAGACAATTTTATCTGAGAAAAGTATAGTTGTAAGTAACAATACTTATACGGGATATGAGATATTAAAGCATTTCTTCGAGGGATTGTTTAAAATACTTAAAAGCAATTATCACATTGTGCAGCCTGATTATATATCTGTAACAGTTGAATATCCGGACCGTATTCTTGTTAACCTTATTAGAAATGTTTTAAATGATATGGGCTATGACAGGGAACACGTAAAAATTATCGGTCATTCAGAAAGCATTATATATTATATGATTTCACAAAAAAAGGAAATATGGGTAAATGATGTGCTGATATTTGATTTTACAAAGCATCAGTTTCTGGTAAGATTACTCACAACTGTAAGAGCAAGAGTACCACAGCCGATTATAGTCGAAGAGATGGATATGACACAGAAGTTCAAAGTGAGTGATTTACAGACTGAACAGGGCAGACTAGAAATGGATACGAAATTCTTAGAGTTTCTTAAGAAGTTATGTAGTAAACATATTGTGTCAGCAGTATTCCTGACAGGTGTCGGCTTCTATGAGAAATGGATGGAAGATTCGATAAGGTTCTTATGCAGTAAACGAAGAGTATTCCAGGGATATAACCTGTTTGTTAAGGGTGCAGGCTACGCTAATCTTAGTCAGATTGGTATAGGTAATGCTGACAGTTATCAGTTTGTATGTTCGGGAAGAACATTAGTTAATATCGAAGTGGAAGTCGAAAAAGATGACAAGAATATACCAGTCATATTGTCAAAAGCAGGAACCAACTGGTACGAAGCAGGCGCAAGAGCAGAGGGAATATTAGATGATTCTAAAGAATTAAGACTTAAAATAGTATCCTCACTTAGCAAGAGTGAGAAAGAAATAGTGATAGATTTACGAGGCTTTCCACCACGCCCTAATAAGACAACACGAATTGAGATTGTGTTAGCTTATAGGAATGACAGACAATGCATAGTGGTGGTGAAAGATTTAGGCTTTGGTGATTTCTTTAAGTCAAGCGAAGAAATGGTGAAAAGGGTAATTGATATAGAAGATTATCTGTAAGAAATGGAGAAGTGTATGAGTGGATTGATTTTATGCAGTAGAAAAGCAGATGTTCCATACAGGATAGCCGATGCAGACTTAAATATATATTCTATTGAAGAATTTGCATACTATCTGTACAATAACGCATATTTTGTAGATGATGGTTTCTTTAATGGGGGACTTTGCGATTATATTGAAAACAATCTTAATCTGCCAAAGGTTGCACAAAAGCTTATGTATGCAATGGGACAGAGAATGAATTTCGCAGAGCTTGTTATGATAATTATAAAATCTTCCCGTTATTACAGCGAAACAGAAATCAAAGCATTTGAAAAGGAATTAAAGACTATCAGTTCAAAAGGAATGTTAGAGCGAATGAAAACAAGAGCTGATATGCTTTTTGAAAATGGCAAGCTTGGAAGTGCGTTAAAGACATATGAAAATATTCTGAATAACAATATATATAAAAGAGAAAGCAATGAATTCTATGCAGGGGTATACTTAGGAATCGGTAAAATAGAGGGTAGAATGTTTTATTTAAAAGAAGCATTAGAAAAATTCAAACATTCGTACGAATTAAAATCATCTGATGAAGCCTTAAAGGAGATTATTAATGTCAAATTTGCGATGAAATATTCAGGCATTAAGGAGGACATTGATTTTACTAAAGAGAATGAGATTAATTCTGAACTGGTTCTTAAATGCAGTGAAGAGGTTAAGGATATCTGGGAACAGATTAACAATGGAACTGAATATGAGAATTTATCTCAGACATTTATATATGATGGCAGACATAACCTTGATGATTATTATGTGAATGTTCAGGAAGTTCTTGATGAGTGGAAGAATGATTATAGAAGTAATATAGGTTAGGAGACACTATAGAGATGAGATTGTTCAGAAGAAATAAAACGGAAGAAACGGATTATCTTGACGAATTAGAGGTAACAAGTGAAGATAACGAGGTAGTTTATATTAAACCCGAGCCTATGCAGGCGGAGACATTAGAACAGAAGAAGCAGACAATAGAGAATTGTTGTGACAGAATAATGGGTGCTAATTCAAGAATTGCAGAGTTAAAGGTTGAGTATCAGACAGTAAATTCTTATCTTACTGATATACAGATAATAGAAGAGTTACCTGATACACAGGAAGAAAGATTGAAAAACATTGCGAAAAAAGTCGTGGTATTAGATAAGGATAGAAGAGACTTTGGACGTTCTATGGCAAAATTATCTGAAAAGCAGTTCAGTCATATGAAAGAATGTGAAGATGATATAAAAGACATTTTAAAGCAGATGTCAGAAGATGAAAGTTATTGCCAGACAGTCAAGACGGATATGAAATATTTAGAGGGTGAAAAAGCCGGATTAAAGATGGAGATGCAGGAATACAAGAACAGACTTTATCTTATAAATGGTGCCTCAAAGATAGGAATAATAGCATTTGCAGTGTTGTTCTTATTATTTCTTATAGTCAATTATGCATTTAATAAAGATACTAGCCTGTTAATATATTTGCTGATTGGAATCACAGCCATATTTGCAGCTGGAATATTTTACCTCCATAATCAGACAATAAATGAACTTAGATTAAGTGAGATAAAATATAACAGGGCAATCGGATTGCTTAATAAAATCAAGTTAAAATATGTAAATATTGCGGGACGACTTACATATTCATACGAAAAACATGGTGTAAAAAGTGCCTATCAATTAAATAAAATATGGGGTGCATATTTGACACTAAAAAAAGAACACGAAGTATATAATAAGGCATCGAGCAGACTGGCTGATGCGGAAGATGAATTAGTGCAGTTATTAAAAAATATGAATGTCAAAGACCAGAATGTATGGATAAGTCAGGCATATGCAATTATTAATCCAAGTGATATGAATGAAATAAAGAATCATTTGATGAATAGAAGAAACAGTCTCAAAAAATCGCTGGATTATAATACAGAAGTTATAGGCAATGCAAGAGAAGAGGTTAAAAATATAATTATGAATGATAAAGAGAACAGCACTGAATTAATGGGAATACTTGATGCCTACGAAGAAAAACTCTAATAAACGCTGATTTTTTTATAAACCTGTTGCACATACAGATATATTTAATAATCATATGTACAGGCGATTTGATATATAAATATTGGAACAACTTGTGGGAATTGCGTAAATTTGTCAGGTATCATTTTTCGGCTCGGATTTTGTGTACATTCACCAGACAGACAATTAAGCCAAGGTGTCCGTCTATGACACACACTTTCATAATTCCTTTATCTGGGGTGAGTAAATGCCGTCATCAGCAAAGTTTATTACGGTGCAGCCAATCAAACGCGCTTCGCTTGAACGGTGATTAACTGCACCGACCTTTTGTTTCTGACGGCATATAACTCACACACACGATACGTCATAAATCAAGTGTGTGTCATAGACGGACTTCTTGGTTTAAATGTTCTGGATGTTGAATGAACATAAATAATCAAAAGAGCCGGAAAATGATACCGCCAAATTAGCAATTCATACAAACGTTTCAATATTTATATATGCAAATGCCTGTACAAAGATGATTTTCGCCAATCTGTATGTGCAATATTGGTTTATAAAAATTAGCGTTTATTAGAGGTTTTATCTTGACAAATATTTTTAAAACCTTTATCATTAAAAAAGTTAATATTATAAATGCAGTGATAAAGAGGAGTAAAAGGTTAACCCTTAAAGAGAAAGTAATTCGCAGGCTGAAAGATTACTAAGGCAGTGACCTTTGAAGGTAGCTTTTAAGCAGTATGGCTGAACATTTTATAGAAGATTAGAATAAGCAGATGTTTGATTTGAAATTATAGATTGATTTGAAATAGCAAAGAGCATCAGCATATTTTATATAATCAGTAGGTCATAACGGAGCCGTCCACGTTATAGGATAAGATGAGACACGATGATAGTCGTAAATAAAGGTGGTACCGCGTGATATACGCCCTTTTTGGAATGTAGCTGATATGTTTCAAAGAGGGCGTTTTTACTTACCAGGAAATATTATTAAAATAACATTAGAAAGGAAGTCAATAATGGCAAAAGAATTAGAGAAGAATTATAATCCTGCTGATATTGAGCAGAGACTTTATAACAAATGGACAAATAAGAAATATTTTCATGCAGAGGTAGACAGAAGTAAGAAACCATTTACTATCGTTATGCCACCTCCAAATATTACAGGACAGCTCCATATGGGACATGCATTAGATAATACAATTCAGGATATCTTAATCAGAACAAAGAGAATGCAGGGATATGAAGCATTATGGGTACCTGGAACTGACCACGCCTCAATTGCAACAGAAGCTAAAATTGTTGAAAAAATGCGTGAAGAGGGCATAACTAAGGAAGAAATCGGAAGAGATAAGTTCTTAGAAAGAGCCTGGGAATGGAAGAAACAGTATGGCGGAAGAATTGTTGCACAGTTAAAGAAGATAGGTTCTTCATGTGACTGGGACAGAGAAAGATTTACAATGGATGATGGTTGTAACAAGGCTGTAAAAGAAGTATTTGTAAATCTCTATAATAAAGGACTTATTTATAGAGGAGAAAGAATTATCAACTGGTGTCCTCATTGTCTTACATCTATTTCAGATGCAGAGGTTGAATATGAGGATCAGGCAGGACATTTCTGGCATTTAAGATATCCATTTAAAGATGGTTCAGGATATCTTGAACTCGCAACAACCAGACCTGAGACATTATTAGGTGATACAGCAGTAGCAGTTAACCCTGATGATGAAAGATATAAATACGCAGTTGGCAAAACCTTAATTCTTCCATTAGTAGGAAGAGAGATTCCAGTTGTAGCAGATGATTATGTTGGTATAGATTTTGGTACGGGTGTAGTTAAGATTACTCCGGCACATGACCCTAACGATTTCGAGGTTGGTTTAAGACATAATCTTCCAGTATTAAATGTAATGACTGAAGATGCAAAGATTGTTGACGAATATCCTAAATATGCAGGAATGGATAGATACGAGGCAAGAAAGGCTATCGTAGCAGACCTAGAGGCAGGTGGATATTTAGTTAAAGTAGAAGACCATGAGCATAACGTTGGTACATGTTACCGCTGCCATACTACAGTTGAACCAAGAGTTTCAAAACAGTGGTTTGTAAGTATGAAAGAGCTTGCTAAACCTGCAATTGAAGCCGTTAAAAATGGTGATACCAAGTTCGTTCCTCCTCATTTTGATAAGACATATTATCATTGGTTAGAGGGAATTCGTGACTGGTGTATTTCAAGACAGTTATGGTGGGGACACAGAATTCCAGCATTTTACTGTGACGACTGTGGCGAAATGGTGGTAAGTAAAGAAAATGAAGTATGTTGTCCAAAATGTGGTAAGAAGATGCGCCAGGACCCTGATACACTTGATACATGGTTCAGTTCAGCATTATGGCCATTCTCAACACTTGGCTGGCCTGATAAGACAGAAGAGTTAGATTATTTCTATCCAACAAGTGTACTTGTAACAGGATATGATATCATTTTCTTCTGGGTAATCAGAATGATGTTTTCAGGACTTGAACATACAGGAAAGGTACCATTTAACACTGTTTTAATCCATGGACTTGTAAGAGATTCACAGGGCCGTAAGATGAGTAAATCTCTTGGAAATGGTATTGATCCACTTGAAGTTATAGATAAATACGGTGCTGATGCATTGAGATTTACACTTATTACGGGAAATGCACCTGGTAACGATATGCGTTTCTATTATGAAAGAGTTGAAGCAAGCAGAAACTTTGCTAATAAAGTATGGAATGCATCAAGATTCATAATGATGAATATGCCTGAAGGTGGTATTAAGGAAGTTCCTGTAAGCACACTTACAGATGCTGATAAATGGATATTATCAAAGGCAAATAAACTTATTAAAGATGTGACAGAAAATATCGATAAATACGAATTAGGAGTTGCTGCAGATAAGCTTTATAACTTTATCTGGGAAGAGTTCTGTGATTGGTATATTGAAATGGTTAAACCAAGATTATACAGTGAAGACAACACAACAAAAGATGCGGCACTTTACACCCTTAAGTCAGTTCTTGAAACATCACTTAAGCTACTTCATCCATATATGCCATTCGTTACAGAAGAGATTTATTGTACATTAAATGAAGATGCGGAATCACTTATGGTAACAAAATGGCCTGAATATAAGGACGAATTTAATTTCGAGAAAGAAGAAGAGGATGTTGAATTAATCAAACAGGCTGTTTACAATATCAGAAATGTAAGAGCAGGAATGAATGTTCCACCATCTAAGAAAGCACAGGTATATGTTGTAACAGAAAGCAATAAGGTTGCAGGTATATTTGAAGAGGGCAGAGTGTTCTTCCAGACTTTAGCATATGCAAGCGAGGTTATTATACAGACAGATAAGAATGGAATCGGTGAAGATGCGGTATCAACAGTTATACCTGAAGCTACAATCTATATGCCATTCGCTGAATTAGTAGATATTGAAAAAGAAATAGAAAGACTTAAGAAAGAAGAAGAGAAGCTTTCTAAAGAACTTGCACGTTCTAATGGAATGCTTTCTAATGAGAAATTCGTAAGCAAAGCACCTGCTGCTAAGATTGAAGAAGAGAAAGCAAAGCAGGCTAAATATATGCAGATGATGGAACAGGTTAAGACACAACTTGCTCATCTTATGAAATAAGGATAATTTATTTTTAGCTGTATGGAAAATCAAATTTTGTATATGATTTTTCATACAGCTATTTATTTGGGCGGGTATGGTAATAGATTTTTTTAATGAGTTTGATGCATTTGGTGAGAAAAATCTAAAAACAGATTAGGCTAATTAGCTAATTGTCGAAATTACGTGATAACATTTGCTTGCAAAATCATAAAATAATTCCTATAATCGTTGTTAAACAATTGAATGGAGATAAACCACTCAGAAATGAGGATTAGTATGAAATACGAAGATGTTGTAGAATACATAGATAATATTCCGAAGTTCACAAGTAAGAATTCTCTTGAACATACAAGAAGATTCCTAGAGGAGTTAGGAATAAAACAAGATGAGAGTAACAAGATGAAGATTATACATGTTGCAGGTACTAACGGAAAAGGTACAGTATGTGCAATATTATCTAATGTACTTGTCAATTGTGGGAAGAAAACAGGACTTTTTATTTCGCCACACCTTGTACATATTAATGAAAGAATACGAATAAATAACAAAGAAATAAGTGATGAAGAGTTTGTACAGGCATTCAATGAGATAAAAAATGTCGTAGATAAGATGAAACAAGAGGATTATCCACATCCATCATATTTTGAATTCTTATTTCTTATGGCAATGTGGAAATTTAATAAAGAAGCTGTGGAATACATAGTCTTAGAGACGGGACTTGGCGGACGACTTGATGCAACTAATTCTATGCTGTCACCATATCTTACAGTTATTACTTCAATCGGAATGGACCATATGGAATATTTGGGTGACACGATAGAGAAGATTGCTGTGGAGAAAGCGGGAATTATTAAAAAATATGTTCCCGTAATATATTGGGGAGCAGATGAGAGAGTATCAGATGTGATTAGTGATGTTGCAGAAAAAATGCAGGCGAAAACAGTAAAAGTTCTTGCAGATAATTATAAAATAATCAAAAAAACGAATAAAAGTGTTGATTTTTCAATAGTTAGTGAGTATTATTTAAATTATATATTCTCAGTTCCTTTTATATCTGAGTATCAGGTACAGAATGCGGCTGTCGCTATTAAGACAATTGAGTGTATGCCGGAGATAAGGAATATGAAAGATTTAGTTAAGTCAGGAATTGCAAATGTACACTGGGAGGGCAGAATGGAAATGATTATGCCGGGTATCATATTAGATGGTGCGCATAATGGCCCGGGGATAGATGAGTTCATAAAAACATTTAATGAATATGAATGTACCGGTGATAAGAACATTTTGTTTTCAGTAGTTAAGGATAAAGATTATGAATATATGGTTTCTAAGCTATCAGAAACTGAAGTAAAGAATGTATATATAACACGAATAGATTCGGACAGAGGCTTAGAGACAGATAAAATCTATGAAGATTTCAGAAAATACGGTTGTGAGGCGAACATTTCAGTAAATGAAGATGTAAGTCAGGCATTCCGGCAGGCTGTAGATGCGAAAAAAGAAGAAGATGTGCTTTTCTGCGTAGGCTCACTATATTTAGTTGGCGAGATTAAAAAAAGCCTGCAGAATTAAAGTTAATTCGCCGGATTAAGACATATGCATACCAAAAAATTAACATGATAAAAATAATTTGCAGAATTAATAGTATTTGCAGATAGATTTAAGATATACAGATAATATTTATTTAGAAAGAAAGGGTAATCCTATGATTAATTATGATGAAGAAATAAAAAAATTCAGTCCAAGTCTTGAAGTAGATGAGACAGAAGATGCAATATACAATAGTAATATCAAAGATATAACAGATGTTGTGCTTGAAATGTTAAAAGAAATGAAGAATAATGACTAAAATATCTGCAGAATGGAGATTAAAATTAAGATGAGATGCTATAGATGTAACAGCGTACTTTCAAGTAACGATTTCTGTAACAGTTGTGGAGCAGATGTGGCTGTATATAAGAAGATTGTAAGATTGTCAAATGCATATTATAATATGGGACTTGCAAAAGCCCAGATTAGAGACTTGACAGGTGCATGTGAGTTACTTAGAAGAAGTGTAAGACTTGATAAGAAGAATACAAATGCAAGAAATTTATTAGGACTGGTATATTTCGAAATGGGAGAGGCAGTACAGGCTTTTTCGGAATGGATTATAAGTAAGAATTTCCAGCCGGATAAGAATATTGCAGATGATTACATAAAGAGATTACAGTCTAATCCTGTGAGATTAGATACGATTAACCAGACAATTAAGAAATACAATTATGCTTTAAATTATGCTAAGCAGGGAAGCGATGATTTAGCTGTAATCCAGCTTAAGAAAGTATTAAATACTAATCCTAACCTGATTAAGGGGCATTTATTACTTGCATTATTGTATATGAAGAAAGGCGATTATGATAGAGCCAGAAAGCCTATTATGAAAGCCTTAAAGATTGATACAAATAATCCGTTAGCTAAAAAATATCTGAAAGAGATAAATATTGAAACAGATACCAAGAGAATTGATATCGGTAAAGAAATCAAGAAAGATAAAATACGTGATTATGATAAGGAACAGACCGAAAAGGAATTACGAAATGGATATGATGTGATTATACCTAAAAGACGTAGTGTATACAGGGAATCTAATTCAGGAATGATTACAGTTATTAACGTTGTAATAGGTCTGATTATCGGTGTTGCAATGACATTTTTCTTATTAGTTCCTACTAAGGAGAAAACTCTTAAAGATAGTCATAATAAAGAAGTATTAAAGTTAAATTCTCAGATAGAAACACTTAATAATGGTAAGAAAGAGTTAGAGAGTAAGATAGCATCATTAGAGGGTGAAAAGACAGATTTATCAGGACAGCTTGATTCTAAAGGAAATGAAAACACACAGATTCTTGCAGATTATGATAACCTTATAACTGCAATTAATTATTTTAATACCAAAGACTATATTAATTGTGCAGATTCATTACAGAAGATAACTAATAATGCACGTTCCGAGACATTTACCACATTATACAATTCGATTCAGCCAGAAGTATATAATCAGGCAGCAGCTAATTATTATAATAATGGCAGAAATGAGTTAGCTTCAGCTAATACATTAGAGGCTTATGATAAGGCAATAGAAGATTTAACAAAATGCTTCTTATATAATTTTACTTCTATTGATTATGTTTCAGCAGCAGACAAGCTTGGTGAGGCATATGAGAAGCAGTATACGTTAGCATTAGGTCAGGATGTAGCAGCGGCAGCAGGCTACAAGGAAAGAGCACTTAAGAATTTAGCAAGTCTTATTAATGACACCTTTGCTAAGACAGAGGGACTTGATGCGAAAGCAACTGAGAATGTACAGGCAAGAATTGTAGCCATTACTGATAAATAATCATAATCCATATAATATAATGGAATTTAAAGTACACAAGAAGGATAGCTTATGAAGAGTTGTCCTTCTTTTTATTTAGAAAAATACACAAAATTTTAATCAAATATCAGAGATTTTGTGGAAACCATATAGAATTAGAAAATTAAAAGAAAGATAAAACAAATGCTTAATTTATGACAAACTAATCTATATTGAAAATATTTTATCGGGAGGGAGAAAGAAATGAGATATAAAGAAGAATTAATTAATCAGGAATATGATGAAAGTGAGTACGAAATTGATTTGAAAACGCTGATAATCCACGTTAATGGAGAATTAGATCATCATAATGCGGTTGCGATAAGAAAAATGGCGGACAAGAAAATATATGATAATGGTATCAGAAACATTTTATTTGATTTTGATAAAACAGAATTTATGGATAGCTCTGGTATAGGTGTTATTATGGGGCGTTATAAAATGGTACATAGTCTTGGGGGAAAGGTAGCTGTGATAAATGTAGGGAGAAATGTTGAGAAAATATTGTTATTTTCAGGACTTAATAAAATTATAAAAAAGTATGATTCTATGGAAAATGCCATAGCTGATTTGAATGGAGGAGAAGATTAATGATAATGAAAAATATTGACAAAATAAATGGGAAAAATATTAATTATAACAGAATGTGTGTTGAATTCAGCAGCAAATCAGAAAACGAATCATTTGCAAGGATAGTTGCAGCGGCATTTGTTACAAGGCTGGACCCGACCTTAGAAGAGATAGAGGATATAAAGACAGCAGTATCAGAGGCTGTTACTAATTCGATTATTCATGGTTATGGTACAGATGAAGGTATTATAGAGATGGAATGCGTGTTAAAAGGAAGAGAAGTTACTATCAAGATTAAAGATAAAGGCGTGGGAATAGCTAATGTTGAACAGGCTATGCAGCCACTATATACAAGTAAACCTGAAGAAGAGCGTTCAGGAATGGGATTTTCATTTATGGAAATATTTATGGATAGTTTAGAAGTAGATTCGGCACCTGGAAATGGAACTACGGTTTTAATGAAGAAAAATCTGAGAAAACCGGATTAGGTGGTGTCCTATGGAGAATAAAACACTGATTGAAATGGCACATAAAGGTGATAAAAGAGCCAGAGATATATTGGTTCAGGAAAACATAGGATTAGTGTGGAGCATTGTCAAAAGATTTGGCAACAGAGGTTTTGAGTTAGAAGATTTATTTCAGATTGGATGTATCGGATTGATTAAAGCAGTTGATAAATTCGACAATTCATTTGAAGTGCAGTTTTCGACATATGCAGTTCCGTTGATTATGGGTGAAATTAAAAGGTTTATAAGAGATGATGGATTAGTTAAGATTTCGAGAACAATTAAGGAGAATAACTGGAAGATTAAGAGAGCATCACAGGAGTTAGCCCAGAGATTAGGAAGAGAAGCCACGATTGAAGAGATTTCTAAAGAGACAGGTCTTAATACCGAGGATATTGTTCAGGCGATGGAGGCTATAAGTGATGTGGAAAGTATATATAAGTCAGTATATCAGAATGATGGAAGTGAGATATATTTAATCGATAGAATTAAGGCTATAGAAAGCAGCGGAGAAAGTGTAGATAGAATTATAAACAACATGGTTGTGGAGCAGGTACTTAATGAGCTTGATGAAATTGAGCGTAATATTATTATAATGAGATATTTTCAGGATAAAACACAGTCAGAAATAGCTAAAAAATTGGGAATAAGCCAGGTTCAGGTTTCGCGAATGGAGAAGAAGATATTATTTAATCTGAAAAAGAAAATTTTAGCATAGAGTTTTGTTAAAATTAGACAAATTAGCATAAAAAACGTCAAAAAGACTAGAGATTTTGTATATATTATTGTATAATAGATGCATACTGATAAAAAGGCAGGTGTGCGGAAGATGGAAGAAATGAATAAAGGCACTACAGATATAGAAGGTGTAGATAATAGCGCCGATAATATAGAGGTTTTGGAGAAAATGGAAGATGATGAGCTTAACCCTGCGGATAATAAGAGAACATCAAAAAATAAGATAAAAGAACCAAAGCCTAAAAAGGAAAAGAAAGTAAGAGAACCGAAGGAGAAGAAGGCAAAAGAGCCAAGACTCCCAAAGGAGAAAAAAGTAAAAGAGCCGAAGATTCTAAAGGAGAAGAAGGCGAAAGAACCAAGACTTCCAAAGGAGAAGAAGGTAAAAGAACCTAAAGTTCCTAGGGAGAAAAAGGTTAGGAATAGTAATAAGAATACAGATAAAGTGGCCGGATTAGAGGAAATAAAGAAAATATCGAGATTAAGAGGAATACAGAGTAAGTTGATAGGAGCGTTTTTATTACCTGTCTGCTTGTTCATTATTGTCGGCATTATTATTTATTCTAAGTCAGAGCAGGGACTTAAAGATAATGCTGAATCATTAACATATACTAGTGTTGATATGTTAAAGGAGTATTTCGAATTAGGATTTGAAAGTATTGAATTGACATCTACACGTATTTCAGTAAATAGTGCAATTAGTTCACATTTCGGTGGAATGTATGATTCAAATTACGAAATTGATGCAAAAGGTGCGGTAGTAAATGAGGCTGTAGCTGATAAATATATCCAGAGTATTATTGCATTTAGTAAAAATCAGAAGAATTCAATATCTAATACGGGTGTTGTGAAGAAGAAGGATTTATACAATGCATTTGTTAATTCAGAGACAGGAAAATATGTAGAAGCCAATATGGAGAATAATATGTGCTGGATCAGCAGTCACCCTGAAATTGATGAATTGATGAATTACAGTCAGGATGATTACGCACTTGCACTTGTAAAGAAGATTAATGACAGCAATAATAAACCTGTTGGTTATATGATAATTGATGTTAAGAAATCATTTATCCAGGATATATTAGACAATGCTAAAGTTGGTGATAAGAGTATTAAAGGTTTTATCACAAGCGATGGAAATGAAGTCATAAGTGGTAAAGAAAGTTTTACATTCAGCGATAAGAGCTTCTTTAAGAAGATTAAAGAAAAGGAAAAAGGCGGATATACATATGTCAAATATAAAGGTGAGTCATATTTATTCTTATATGACAAAGTAGCAACCGGTGATGGCTATGTTTGTGCAATGGTTCCTAAGAATGTAATTATTGAAAAGGCAAATGATATAAAGATATATACAATTGTTACAATAATTGCATGCTGTATAATAGCTGTAATTGTTGGTTCACTTCTTGCTATGGGAATAGCTAAAGCAATAAATAAGATTAATGCTGTAATGAAACAGACAGCCGAGGGTGATCTGACAGGAACAATCACTATGAAGCGTAAAGATGAATTCCATCTGTTGTCAGGGAACATCGGTAATATGATTAAGAGTATTAAACATCTTATCATCAAGATGACAAAAGTGAGTGAGCAGGTTCAGCAATCAGCAGGTCAGGTTAGTGATAATTCAGAAGTACTTTATAATGCCACAAAGGACATTACTGAATCCATAGGTTATATTGAGGCTGGATTAATACAACAGTCAGAAGATACAGAGAATTGTTTGCATCAGATGTCAGATTTGGCAGATAAGATTTCAGTTGTATACGAAAATACTAATGAAATAGAGAGAATAGCCAGTCAGACACAGGATACCGTAGATGATGGAATGGTTATTGTATCAGAGTTAGGCAACAGGGTTCAGGATACAACGAAGATAACAAAAGATATTATTAATGATATTAATGAATTAGAGAGAGAATCTAAAGCGATTAATACAATTATTGCAGCAATTAATGAGATTGCAGATGAAACCAATCTTCTTTCTCTTAATGCAAGTATTGAAGCAGCAAGGGCAGGTGAAGCAGGCAGAGGATTTGCAGTTGTATCAGATGAGATAAGAAAACTTGCTGAGCAGTCAAGTGAAGCAGGTAGACAGATTGGTGAAATCGTAAGCAGAATACAGGAAAGAATGGGCAAAACCATTGAGACAGCCAGAAAGGCAGATGATATTGTATCTTATCAGGCTGAAGCTCTTGGAACTACAGTTAATGTATTCCAGGATATAAAAGGTCATGTAACAACACTTGCTCATGATTTGGATACAATTTCAATAAATGTTAAAGGTATTGAGATGGCTAAGAATGATACATTAGAGGCAATATCAAGTATATCTGCAACATCTAATGAAACAGAAGCAGCATCTACAGAACTTAGCCGAAATGCTGATAAACAGTTGAAAGCTGTTGAGGTATTATATGGTGCAGTTAAGCAGTTAAATACTAATTCTACAGAACTTGATGAATCAGTAAGTATTTTCAAGGTCGGAGAATATCTTGAAAGTGAAATAAACCAGGAAGAACCTAAGGAAGAAAAGTCTGCTCTAGAGGAAATAAATTCAGAAGAAGTTAAGCCAGAGGAAGTTAATTCTGACGATGTAAATTCAGAGGAAGTAAGTCTGGAAGAAGCTGATTCAGAGAAAGTCGCTTTAGAAGAGGCGAATTTAGAAGAAATTGATTCAGAAGAAGTTAATATGGAAGAAGCAGGCTTTGAAGAGGTAGATTCAGAAGAAGTTAACTCAGAAGATTAATGGATATTGTGATGAATTGACTAGGATTTGAATGTTTAAAACTACCAACTGATAAAAATAATAAATTAATAAAAGAATAAAGAGAAGTTTTTACAATAAAACTATCCGGGACAGTGGATTATGTTTTGATTTGCAAAGACTTCTTTTTTTGCTTACCAGGAAATTTCGTTGAAATTGTCCTGGTAAGTAAAAAACGCTCCGCGAGGATCGCACTGCGGCGGAGCAGAAAATGTTGCTATAGCAATCCGCCGCAGGCGGAGAATGTCGCAAGCGACATTCTTTATTCTAAAAATTACTTCTTGTGGGATTATTAGTATAATTTATAGAAAATGATACAAAATATTAATTAAGAAAAATGGAATGGAGATAGTGAAATAATATGAATTCTAGTTTTAAAGAGAACATAAAAACGGTTCTGATATGTATTATTGTATTATTTGGTTCTGCTTTTGCAATTATGTCATTTAATGAGGACGTAGGAGTAGGTGATTTGTTTCAAAAGATATATAAATTGGTAGAGGGCAGGGAACATACAGGTTTTGGTATATTAGAATTAACATATGGAATAGGAATAGCCATTGGAATAACCGTATTTTTTAATTGTTTTAATAAAAAGAAGAAAAATAGTGAGCCTACTCCGATAGAACTTAAAATGCAGCAATATGATGATGATGTTCAGACTTATTTACAGAGCAAGAAAAAAAGTTAGAGAAGGGATATAAAATGCGAACACTACTTTTAGCTTTCTGGGGTTTATGTATGGGAAATATTGTTGCAAGCGGTGTATGTGGATTACTGACTTCCTTAGGTGTCATAACAAGACTTGCATGGAGAACAAAGACACAGGATAAAGTCAGGGTATATGAATATTGCGTTTTTATAGGAACTACACTTGCAAATTTCATTTATATTTATAGAATTGGCTTAGCATCATTATGGATATTAAATGTCATAATCCTAGGTATAATAGGTATGTTTTTTGGGATTTTTGTTGGATGCCTTGCATTATCATTAGCAGAGGCATTAGATGTGTCTACAATTATTTTTAGAAAATTTAATATAAGAAATCATACGAAATATGTTCTGCTTGCTGTTGCAGTAGGTAAATTTATTGGAAATATAATATATTTTGCAATTGATTAGAAATGGAGGTAAAGATGCAGGTAAAAGACGATAAGGAATTGAGTAAAAAATATAATGAGTTCGTTAAATCTGTTACAAAAGAAAATAATATGTGGATAGATATGTTATGGGCTTTCATTGTCGGTGGAATAATATGTTCAATCGGACAAATGATAGGTGATATATTAAAAAATTATGGTGTTGGAGAAGAACACGCTAACAGTATTACTTTATTGATATTGATTTTTTTATCAGCATTTCTGACAGGATTAAATATTTATCCGAAGATTGGTAAATTAGGTGGAGCAGGAGCACTTGTACCAATAACGGGATTTGCTAATTCTGTAGCTGCTCCCGCAATAGAGTTTAGGGCCGAGGGAATGGTAATGGGATTAGGCTGCAAGATATTTACAATTGCAGGTCCGGTTATTCTATACGGAACTTTAAGCAGTTGGCTATTAGGTATTATCTATTGGATAACTACATTATTTTAATAAAATGGATAAAGGAGGTAAATAGATTGAGTGGCAGGGTTAATCAGATGAAAGGTATGCAGAGTATTGAATTTGCAGAGATGCCATATATTATGGAAAGTGCGTGTATCTGTGGCAGTAAAGAGGGCGAAGGTCCTTTGAAAGATACGTTTGATACATTTGTCAGTGATGATATGTTTGGCTGCGATACATGGGAAAAGGCTGAAAGTGCATTGCAGGAGAAAACTGTTCAATTACTTATGGCAAAATCATCACTTGATAAAAAGGATATAAGATATATCTTTGCAGGTGATTTAATGGGACAGCTAATTGCATCAACATTTGGATTAATGAATTTTGAAATTCCACTTTTCGGACTGTATGGTGCATGTTCTACAATGGGTGAAGCAATAAGTCTTGGAGCAATGACAGTTGCAGGCGGTTATGCTGATAAGATAATTGCGTTGGCATCAAGTCATTTTGCAAGTGCTGAAAAAACATTTAGATTTCCGTTAGAATATGGTAACCAGCGACCATATTCTGCAACCTGGACAGTAACAGGGTGTGGTGCGGTTACAATTGTAGATAGGAAAAAAGTAGATTGTACAATGGCAAAGGCAGCAATAAAGGGTGTTACAACAGGTAAAATTATTGATTATGGTGTAAGAGATTCAATGAATATGGGAGCATGTATGGCTCCAGCAGCAGCCGACGTTATCGAGAATAATCTCAAAGATTTCAATTACAGACCTGATGAGTACGATAAAATAATTACAGGAGACTTAGGATATATAGGTCAGACAATCCTTATTTCGCTTCTTAAGGAAAAGGAAATTGATATTAGTGAAAATCATATGGATTGCGGAATAGAGATATTTGACAGCGAGAAACAGGATACACACGCAGGTGGAAGTGGTTGTGGCTGTTCGGCCTCTGTATTGTGTGGTTATATACTTAATAATATTAAAACAGGAGTTTGGAAAAAAGTGCTATTTGTACCAACAGGTGCATTACTATCGACAGTCAGTTTTAATGAGGGACAGACAGTACCGGGAATTGCACATGGTGTAATTATTCAAAATGTGGAGGTGGAGTAATGTCAATGGTGGTGGATGTAATTAAAGCATTTATAATTGGAGGAATAATCTGTGCAGTTGTGCAGATATTTATAGATAAAACAAAACTTACTCCGGGAAGAATAATGGTTGGCCTGGTTGTGCTTGGAAGTATTCTGGGTGCTATTGGAATATATCAGTCATTTATAGATTTTGCAGGAGCAGGTGCAAGTGTACCTTTGCTCGGTTTTGGTAATACATTGTTTAAAGGTGTAAAAGAAGCAGTTGATGAGCATGGATTATTAGGTGTATTTATGGGTGGCTTTAAGGCGAGTGCTGTGGGGATATCAGGCGCTTTAATTGCAGGCTTTATTGCATCACTTATATTCAAATCTAAAATGCAGGGTTAATGAAATGGAGATGGTGTGAAAAATCGAATTGATATGTCGATTTTTCACACAGCTATTTGCTTTGGAGTGAAAGCAAATAGCTTTTATGGCAAGTCAGAAATCGCCGTTGCGAATTTCTGACTGCCTCTTCGCAATAAATCGCTCAGAAAAGGAGAGGCAGTGTGAAAAATATAGAAGATAATAAGGAATTTAAACCATATATTCCGGCAGATAAGGTTATGTCTGAGCTCAGCATAACATCAGTTATTTTAGGAATAATACTTGCTGTGATTTTTGGAGGTGCAAATGCTTACTTAGGGTTAAGAGTAGGGATGACAGTATCAGCATCTATTCCAGCGGCAGTTGTATCGATGGGAATTATAAGAATAATATTAAAGAGAAATTCAATTCTTGAAAATAATATTGTGCAGACGATTGGTTCAGCAGGAGAATCGGTGGCAGCAGGTGCGATATTTACACTTCCGGTGTTATTTATGTGGTTTAACGAGGGTAAGGCAGACTATCCGAAGTATGCCGAGATAACTTTGATTTGTGGTGCGGCAAGTATATTAGGAATATTATTTATGATTCCATTGAGAAAAGTATTAATTGTAAAAGAACATTATAAACTGCCTTATCCAGAGGGAACCGCGTGTGCTAAGGTGTTAATGGCCGGTGAAAATAATAAATCAGATGCAAATCTGGTATTTGCAGGCTTAGGAATCGCAGCTATTTATAAATTTATGGCAGATGGCTTAAAGCTATTTAGCAGTGAAGTACATTATGATATAAAAAGACTTAAAGGTGCGGCAATAGGAATAGATATTCTTCCGGCACTTTTATCTGTCGGGTATATCTGTGGACCAAAGATAGCAGGATATATGTTTGCGGGTGGACTAATTTCGTGGATAGGATTGATGCCTCTTATTAATATGTTTGGAGACAATATTATAATGTTTCCGGGAGATAAAGCTATTAATCTTATGAGTTCTAGTGAATTATGGAGTAATTATATAAGATACATTGGTGCAGGTGCGGTGGCAGCAGCTGGAATAATAAGTCTTGTTAAGACACTGCCTATTATATTTTCATCATTTGCTAAGACATTAAGAAGAGAGGGAGAAAATGAAGAGAATGTAACACGTCTTAATAAAAATATTGATAATAAACTTATCTGGACGGGCATTTTGGGAATTGTATTATTTCTATGGCTGAGTCCGATATTTCCAATTAATTTTCCAGGAGCAATTCTGATAGTTATATTTGGTTTCTTTTTTGCAACAGTATCATCTAGAATGGTCGGACTTGTAGGAAGCAGTAATAATCCGGTATCAGGAATGGCAATTGCAACACTTATTATTACAGGTGTAATACTTAGTTCATCAGAAATAAAAACAAATAATGCACTTACAGGTACAATAGTAGTCGGCTCTGTAATCTGTATAGTAGCAGCTATATCGGGCGATACGTCACAGGATTTGAAAACAGGCTATATATTAGGTGCAACACCTATGAAGCAGCAGATAGGCGAGATAATAGGTGTAGTGGCCTCTTCGTTAGCCATAAGTGGTGTCTTATATCTGTTAAATAATGCATGGGGCTTTGGTTCAGGTGAATTACCTGCGCCACAGGCGACATTAATGAAAATAGTTGTTGAGGGTGTTATGGAGGGAAATCTTCCATGGAATCTTATAATGATTGGTGCAGCTGTTGCAATAGCTGTAGAAATTATGGGAGTTCCAGCGCTACCATTTGCTGTAGGAATGTATCTTCCGATATATCTGAGTGCGGGAATTATGCTTGGTGGAGTCGTGAGATTCTTAATAGATAAATTTGCAGATAAAGTGTCAGAAAAAGGAATATTAGTTTCTTCGGGAATGATTGCAGGAGAGGGGCTTGTTGGAATAATTCTGGCTATATTGGAGGTAGTGTGAAAAATTATATTGACTTAATTCCTATTATAAATAGTGAAAATACATGGGAATTTGATTGGACAAATAAGGTAATAATTAAGGTTCGAAATAAAGGTATAGTTAATGCATTTGCAATAAAATATCTTAATAAAGAGCCTGAAAAAGAAATAGAATTAGACCGTTACGGCAGTTTTGTGTGGCAGCAGATAGACGGTGTAAATACTATACAGGATATAATCGATAATATTGTTGAAACTTTTGAGGAGGAAAGGGTGCTTGTAACTAAAAGAACTGTGATGTTTTTTGAAATGCTTAGAACTAATAACTTAATTGAATTTAATAAATAAGTTGTAAAAAAGTGGTAAGTAAAGAGAAAAATATGATATATATTTTATATAAATAAGAATGTTAAAAGGTAAGACAATATGAATATGTGGTTAATAAATCAGGGTAGGTCTATATGGACTTGCCTGGTTTTTTGTGTTAGAATGTTCTCTAATAAAGTCTGAAAGGAAGATGGCAAAATGGATTATGGTTTTATAAAAGTTGCGGCAGCGACTCCTAAAATAAAAGTAGCAGATGTAGATTGTAATACAGAACTTATCTGTAACCAGATTGATGAGGCGGCTAAAAATGGTGCAAAAGTGCTTGTATTTCCAGAATTATGTCTTACGGGATATACTTGTAGTGACCTGTTCTGGCAGTCATTGATGCTTGAGAAAGTAAAGGAAAAGACCATTGAGATTGCTAGATATTCAAAAGATTATGATATGTTAATTATGATTGGTATTCCATATGAACATAATGGCAAGTTATATAATGTTGCAGTTGTGCTTCATAAAGGTAAGATATTAGGTATGGTTACTAAAAAGCATTTGCCAAATTATTCAGAATTCTATGAAGCAAGACATTTTACAAAAGGCTTTGAAAAGGCTGTAACAGTAGATTTTGCAGGTCAGAAGGTTCCAATGGGAATGAATATTTTATTCAAATGCGAGAACAGACCTGATATGGTAATCGGTGTAGAAATATGTGAGGACTTATGGGTTCCAAATCCACCAAGTATAAGACATACCATGGCAGGCGCCACAATAATTGCCAATCTTTCAGCAAGTGATGAAGTTACAGGAAAATCTATATACAGAAGAGATTTAGTAGCGGGGCAGTCAGCCAGACTCATATGTGGTTATATATATGCAGATGCAGGAGAGGGTGAATCATCTACAGACCTGGTGTACTCAGCTCATAATATGATAGCAGAGAATGGAAGAATGCTTGCAGAAGCAAAGCGTTTCATTAATCAGACTGTGTATGGTGATATTGATTTAGACAGAATTAAGAATGAACGTAGAAAAATGACTACATACGACAGTAAAGATGAAGAAGATTATACAGTTGTTACATTTGAAATGAATATGGATAATAATGAATTATCCACTAAGATTAATAATATGCCATTTGTTCCCGGAGATATTGCAAAGCGCAATGAAAGATGTGAGGAAATTCTTACAATTCAGGCAATGGGACTTAAGAAGAGACTAGAGCATACTAATGCAAAATCGGCTGTTATAGGTATCTCAGGCGGTTTAGATTCTACGCTGGCACTATTAGTAACTGTCAGGGCATTTGACATGTTAGGAAGAGACAGAAAAGGAATTGTAGCAGTTACGATGCCGGGCTTTGGTACGACTGACAGAACATATGATAATGCACTTAAAATGATTGAAAAATTAGGAACAACATTTATAGAAATCAATATTTCTGATGCAGCAAATGAACATTTTAAAGCAATAGGACACGACAGCAGTATTCATGATGTAACTTATGAAAATGTACAGGCCAGACAGAGAACATTGTATCTTATGAATCTTGCAAATCAATATAATGGTTTTGTAGTTGGAACGGGTGATTTATCAGAGCTTGCGTTAGGATGGGCAACATATAATGGAGACCATATGTCAATGTATGGCGTTAATGCTTCAATACCTAAGACCTTAGTAAGACATCTTGTAAGATATTATGCAGATACTTGTGATGACATAGAACTTAATAAAGTGTTAATGGACGTATTAGATACTCCGGTAAGTCCTGAATTATTACCACCACAGGACAACGGAGAAATTGCGCAAAAGACAGAGGACCTTGTAGGACCATATGAATTACATGATTTCTTTATGTACTATATGTTGAGATTAGGCTATACACCAAAGAAGATTTATTATCTTGCAAGAAATGCATTTGAGGGAATATATGATGATGAAACAATTCTTAAATGGTTAAAGACATTCTATAGAAGATTCTTTGCACAGCAGTTTAAACGTTCGTGTCTGCCTGACGGACCAAAAGTCGGTACAGTGGCTGTTTCACCAAGAGGAGACCTTAGAATGCCAAGTGATGCATGTGCGTCTATCTGGCTCAAAGAATTAGAGGAAATTTAATATGGGAAATTTAATAAGAGAATGTAGAAAAATATGATGATTATGTAAGTAAATCGAATAGAATATCTATTTTAGGATAAAGTAGAAATTGAAATATCAGAACTAAAAAAGGCTGTACTTAAACGATTTTAGCGTTAAAAGTGCAGCCTTTTTATAAGTTTGAAAGAAGTAAGAATTATAGGACAGAACGTTTGATGTTTGGGATTAGTCATCATTGCGTTTTGAACTATAATTCAGAAGTTATTTCTTAGAAGTTAAATTTTCTAGCATACCAATACTTTCAATAAAATCTTTCTCAACTGGAGATGGTTTATCTTCTAAACGATTTTTATATTTGTCATATTCTGCATGTGCTTTTTCAATAGCCTGCCTATGGCTGATGTGTCCACTGCTAGTAAGAATATCACGACGTGTCATTTTGAGATAATCGTCTATAGTTTCTAACCAGTCTTTCATATACATAGGTTCTTTGTTGAGAGCATGCACTTCGGCAATATCGAGGTATGCGGTAACAATTTTATTGAGAGCATCAAGTTCCTGTTCGGTAAGATAATTTTTGGCAACTTCAACATCGGAACGATGAATTTCATCATGTGACCATGAGGTGAGTCCCATATTTTCTTTCTCAGAATCAGCTCTTTCAAAGATAACTTCAGCAGCAGTATGTTTATGGGCAGCCCAATGCATTTTATTTTGTACCTGTTTAAAGAAGAGTATAGAGCTTTCAGCGTGTGGATTATAGTCGATACTTGTTGCATAGATTTCTAGTACTTTTCGCCAGAAAACCTTTTCAGAAGAACGGATATCTCTGATACGTGCAAGTAATTCATCAAAGTAATTGCCACCACCTAATCTTTTGAGCCTGTCATCATCTAAGGCAAATCCCTTTTTCATGTATTCTTTTAATATTCCAATAGCCCATATGCGGAACTGTGTTCCACGAAGAGATTTTACACGATAGCCGACAGAAATAATGACATCAAGATTATAGTAATCTACTTGATAGGTTTTTCCATCAGAAGCAGTTGTTGCAAAATTTGCAACAACTGAATTTCGCTCTAATTCACCCTCTTCAAATAAATTTTTTATATGTCTGGAGATGGTTGATTTATCTCTTTGGAATAATTCAGCCATCTGGTCTAATGAGAGCCACACAGTATCATCATCAAAAGTTGTTTCTATTTTGGTTATGCCATCCTCTGTTGTATACATAATAATATTTGAATTATTCATAAAATCGTACCTCCTATTTTTTATCATAATTCCGTAATGAATGAAAACTATTATTATCTTAACATGTTGAAATGCTTTTTCAACTGTTATTTAGTCTTTTTCATATATTTTGCCCTTTTCAGCCTTATTTACGTGCCTTATCAAGAGTTGTACTTATGGCATCTAACAATATCATATATGTATATTTACAATCATCAGTATATGCTATGTTTTCAAGAGATTGCGAATTAATAATCTGGTTAGACAGATCATTAATGGAATTTTTAATAAGCGGATACATAGTAGTGACTGCTTCGTCCATATTTTTTACAGATATGGAATTGATTCGGTGAGAGTCTACACATACTTCAATTTCTAAAGAACTGTTGTTAAGCATAAGTGAAGATGTATATACGCCAGGATTATAAGTAGTTTCGGTATTGTCAGAGGCATTTTTAGAACCGGAACTATTGGAATCAGAACTACCGGAACTGGCTTTATCAGAGCCATTATTATCAGGAATGGTATTTTTAGATGCAACTTTATCTGATGCAGTACTGTCTGAGGCAGTTATTTTAGAACTGTCCTTATCAGGATTCGCACTGTCAGTTGATTCTGAAGCAGAACTATCTTTTTTTGAGACATCATTATTTACGGCATTAACTTCACCGGAAGATGCAGATGGATTCTTCTTATCTGATTTAAACATAGTGATAAACAAAACAATCAACAGAATACCAAGTATAATAAAAATGCCTGTATATATCAGTTCTTTTAATTTAAAAACAACAATGTGAGGCTTGTTACTCATAGTTATATCTCCCGAATAAATTATATTCTAATATATTAACAAAACTATGATAATATGCCACAAATGTGTTATACTATCGATACAATGATTTCACTCTATCTCCATTCCTCCGACGCATAGCGTCTGCGGAATGGAGATGGAGTGAAAAATAATGCTGATGCGATTATTTTTCACTCAGATATTTGCTTTAGAGCGAAAGCAAATAGCCATTATGGCAGAAGAGAAATCGCCTACGCGAATTTCTCTTAGCTTCTTCGCGATAAATCGCTCAGAAATGAGGAATAGTGTAAAAAATAATGCTGATGCGATTATTTTTTACACAACTAATCGTGTCGCGGACGCCACAATTAGTAATTTATCGCAGAGCCAAATCTGACATTTGGCTCGCGATTCCTCCGACGCATAGCGTCTGCGGAATGGAGATAGTATGGGATTACAACTTATTTTGGGAAGTAGTGGAACAGGTAAAACCACGAAAATGTACAATGCTATGCTTAAGAAAAGCACCGTTGATAAAGATAGAAAATATTTAGCAGTTGTACCGGAGCAGTTTACGATGGAAACACAGAAAATTATGGTAGAATTGTCGCCGGGACATGGTACTATGGATATAGATATATTGAGTTTTGACCGACTTGCCAAGAGGATATTTGATGAAGCGGGAATGAATTCATTAGAAGTGCTTGATGATACAGGAAAATGTCTGATTATAAGAAAAATAATAGAAGAAAATAAGAATAAACTCACAGTGTTCGGTTCAAAAGTAAAGATGTCAGGTTTTATAGATGAGATGAAATCGCTTATTTCAGAACTGTATCAATATGGTATAGGTGAGAAGGAATTAGACGAAATGCTTGAGAAAAGCATAAAAAAACCATTGCTCTATGCAAAGTTAGAAGACATAAAACTTGTAATGACAGAGTTACGAAAATATCTTCAGGACAGATTTATAGTGAATGAGGAGATACTTAAAAGAGTATGTGAACTTATTCCGTCATCAGAAATAGTTAAAAACAGTTATATAACATTTGATGAATATACAGGATTTTCACCTGTACAATATGAAGTCATAAAAATGCTTTTAAAATATGCCGGTGATATAAATGTTGCACTTACGATAAGAGATGCAGATGTTATAGATTATGCAAAGGCCGGAGACGGATTAGATACATTTGGAATTACAGTTAAGACAGTTAATAAATTAAAAAGAATTGCAAGTGATGCAAATGTTGAGATATACAGCGACATTATTCTTAAAGAAAATCATAGATTTAAAAATCGTAATGAATTTGATTATCTGGAAAAAAATATATTTAAATATGGCAGAAAGCAGACAGAAATTAAAGACAAAGAAAGCATAAGTATTCATGTCTGCACAAATGCGGAAGCGGAAGCAGATTATGTAGCATATAACATTAAGCAGCTTGTCAGAATGAAGGGTTACAGATATAGAGATATTGCTGTCGTTACGGCCGACATTTCAACATATAACAGAGTAATAACAGAAGTGTTCCAAAAACATGATGTGCCATGCTTCATAGATTATAAAAGAAGTGTAATTGCTAATCCTATGGTAGAAAGCTTAAGAGCAGTTCTAGAGATTATTTCAGAAGGATATTCATATGAGTCAGTCTTTCGATTCCTTAAATGTGGAATGTCATCATTAGAGAGAAAAGAAATTGATAAACTCGAAAATTACATAATTCGTTATGGTATAAGAGGACATAAAAAATATGTGGAGGAATTTGTCAATCCTAACATAGAGATAGATGAGGAAATTAATGTTGCAAGACAAAAATTTATAAATGATACAGAAAATATTTACAATGCATTTAAGAAGGCGACAAGAATAACAGTAAGAGATGCAGTTACGGCACTTTATGAGTTTGTAGTCGGCCTTAATATGGATGGTAAATTAGCAGCTATGGAGAGATATTTCAGAGAAAATAATAATCTTTCGATGGCTAAAGAGTATGCACAGACATATGAAAAAGTTATGAAGCTCTTTGACAAGACAGTATTCCTGATTGGCGATGAAATGGTAAATGCAAGAGAACTGTCAGCTATATTAGATTCAGGATTTGAAGACATTAAAGTTGGAATAATTCCTACTACATTAGACAGAGTAGTAGTCGGTGATATAGAAAGAACAAGACTTAATAATGTAAAGGTGTTATTTTTCATAGGCGTAAATGATGGGCTGATTCCTAAGAGTGAGGTAAAAGGGGGAGTTCTTACGCAGGGAGAAAGAAGCTTCTTAGAAGAAAATAACGTTGAATTGTCACCGGGTGCCAGAGAAAATGTATTTATACAGAAATACTATCTGTATCTTATGCTTACGAAAATGCAGGATAAATTATATATTTCATTTAAAAGAATGAATGGAGATGGAGGTTCAGCAAGACCTTCATATCTTATAAATAATTTGATTAAGATGTTTAATGGCATAAAGATTTACGATGAAGAGAAAGTAAAAGGCAGTGAAATAGCACATAAGATAACGAATATTAAATCAGCAAAAGCATATGTTGCTGAATTGATAGGCGGGTATCTCAGAGAAGAATATGATGGTGATGAGGAGACATTTTTCAGGGAATTGTATGCAATATGTCAAAGACATGACATGAATATTGAAGAATTAGTAAAAGCAGCAACATATGAAAATATGCCGACTACACTTGATAAAGCAATAGCAAAATGTGTGTATGGCGAGAATATATATAATTCGGTATCAAGGTTAGAAAAATTTGCTGCCTGTGCATATGAGCATTTTATAAATTATGGATTAAGCCTGCAGCCAAGACGAGAATTTGAAGTGAACAGCGCAGATATAGGAAGCATTTATCATAGCACAATAGAATTATTTTCTAGAAAAATCAGAGATGCAGAACTTTTATGGAAAGATATCGATGATGAAAAGAGAAATGATTTAATAGGTGAGTGCGTAAGCGAAGCTATAATAAAAAATGGAAATGAAGTCTTTGAAGACAGTGCAAGAAACAGATTTATGGTTGAAAGAATACGTAGAATGGCAGAGAAAACCGCATGGGTATTACAAAAGCAGGTCATGGCGGGCGATTTTATTCCACAGGATTTTGAGCTTAAGTTCTCGGCAGATTATGGTATGGATGCATTGAAATATGAGTATGAAGATGGAACAAAGATGAGCTTAAAAGGCATAATTGACAGAGTTGATTATTATAACGATGGTAATGACATATATATCAAGATTATTGATTATAAATCCGGAAATAAGAAATTAGAAATAAATGACATATATAACGGATTACAGTTGCAATTAGTTCTATATATGGAAGCTGCTATGGAATTTGCAAAGAAAAAATATCCGGATAAGAATATAATTCCGGCGGCGCTGTTTTATTATAATATAGATAATCCGGTATTAGATGGAGATAAGATTTATAATAATTCAAGAGTAATAAAAGCAGCAGAAGAAGACAGAGAAGAAATAATAAGAGATTGCGTAAGCAAGATGACTTTGTCACAACAGAGAGTAGAAGGATTCATCAGTAATAACAGTAAATCTATTAATGCAATGGATAAAGATGTTGAAAAATTCAAAAGCGAAGGCGGAGAATCATCAGTTATTCCGATAGGCTACAATAAAAGTGGCGAATTTAAAGCAAAAACAGGTGTAGTATCTGAGCAGGACATGGATAAATTAATTAAATATGTCCACAATAAAGTAGGTGAATTAGGAAAACAGATTTTAGACGGTGAAATTGACATTAATCCTTACATGAAAGTTACTGCAGCCGGTGGACTAAGTAATGGAAGAACGCCTTGTACTTATTGTGATTACAATGATATATGCGGATTTGACGGTAAAGTAAAAGGTTGTGAATATCGCAAGTTAATTAATAAGAAAGATGAAGAAGTATGGAAGTTATTAAGAAAAGAAGTATATGCAGGAGAAGGAGATTCAGAAGATAATGTTGAAGCAGAAATAGTGCCGGAAGATAAAGAGGTAAGGGAATCGGCAGAAAATATGAAGGAAAGAGTTTTAAGCGAAGGTGGTGAAAAAGATGGCGAAATGGACTAGCGAACAACAAAAAGTCATAGATACCAGAGACAGGAATATTTTAGTATCGGCAGCAGCAGGTTCAGGTAAGACAGCAGTTTTGGTTGAAAGAATTATTAAAAGAATAACTGATGAGAAGAATCCCATAGACATAGACAGATTACTTGTAGTTACATTTACTAATGCTGCGGCAGCCGAGATGAGAGAACGTGTCCTTAGTGCGATTGAAAGTGAGCTTGCAAAAAATCCGGATAATGAACATTTGCAAAGACAGCAGGCATTTATTAATAATGCAAATATAACGACTATTCACAGCTTTTGTCTGGGACTTGTGAAGGAACATTTTAATGACGTAGATTTAGACCCAAGCGTTAAAGTAGCTGATGAAGGTGAGATGGCATTATTACGTTCAGATGTGGCAAAGGAAGTATTAGAAGGTTTCTACGAAGAGGGAAGTGAAGAATTTCACAGATTCGTAGCTCAATTCGAAAGTAAAAACAGTGATGCATATTTAGAAAGCATGATATTGTCGTTATATAAAAAAGCAATGGATTATCCATGGCCTGAAGAGTGGTTAGATGAATGTGTAAAAAAATACGATTGCAATAGTGTAAGTGATTTATCGGAAAGCGAGTATGTGAAATTAATTACTACATATGCAAATGGTCTGTTATCAGAAATGTATGAACAATACGGATTAATGCTTGATATGTGTAGAAAAGGCGGGCCTGATGTCTACGAAGATTTATTAATTAATGAAAGACAAGATATAAAAGCGATTATTGATGAAGAAGATTTTGACAGAAGAAAAGTTATGTTGAATTATAAATTTCAGACACTTCCAAGATGCAAGGCCGATTCATGTGACCCGGAATTAAAGCAATTAGTAGTAGATTACAGAAATGAAGTTAAAGACGGCGTTAAAAAGATAAAAGAAAAATTATATTTTCAGACACTTAGTGAAGCACTTAGTGAAATGAAGAAATGTAAAGAAATTATAGAGATGCACGTTAAACTTGTAAAGGCATTTATCATCAGATTCAATGAAAAAAAGCGTGACAGAAATGTAATCGATTTCAATGATTTTGAACACTATGCAATTGACATATTAGTGAAAAAAGAAGATGGAAAGGTTATTCCGACTGCTGTCGCTGACGAATTAGCCGAAAGTTTTGACGAGGTCATGGTAGATGAATATCAGGATAGTAATATTGTGCAGGAGACGATTTTAAAAAGTGTTTCCAAAGAAAGAATGGGAATATATAATCGTTTTATGGTAGGTGATGTTAAGCAGAGCATATATGGCTTCAGAGGTGCAAAGCCGGATATATTTATCGAAAAATATAATACTTATGACAGTAAAAATGAAGATGCAAAGAATTATAAGATAGTCTTAGACAGAAATTTCAGAAGCAGGAAAGGTGTACTTACAACTACGAATTTCTTCTTCAGACAGATAATGGACGAGTCGTTAGGCGGCATTAATTATGATGAAGAAAACAGATTGAATTATGGTGCGTTATTTAAGGAATGTGATAGTGAAGAATATGCACAAAGAATAGATGATGTAACAGAATTAATATTTGTAAGCAATACAAGTGACATGTCTGAGTACGAATGGAATGATGAAGATGATTCGTCACAAGATGACCTTCCGACTACAGCTAATGAATTAGAAGCAAGAATTATTGCTGCCAGAATAGGAGAGATTGTAAATCCCAAAACAGGAATGGTTGTATTAGATAAAGAAACTTCAACATACCGTCCCGCAAAATATTCCGACATAGTTATTCTTCTTAGAAGTACGGCAGGAATAGCAGAAGTGATTAATAATGCACTAATGAGTGAAGGCATACCGTGTTATCTGGAGACAAAGTCAGGTTATTTTAAGACTATAGAGATAAGAACAATATTAAATTATCTGAAAATTATAGATAATCCTTTACAGGATATTCCGTTAGCTGCTGTTTTGAAATCACCGATAGCAGAAATAAGTGATGATGACTTGGCAATCATAAGACTGAATGGCGGCACCAAATCTTCATTATATGAGAATATATGTGATTACATTGATGAAGAGGAGAATAAAGAGTCAGAGCCGGACAGAGAAGATTGTAAGATGAAAAATGAAGAACCTGGGCCGGGCATAGAAGAATGTAAGATGAAAAATGAAGAACCTGGACCGGGCATAGAAGAGTGGCAGGGAAAAGATAAAGAGTCAGAATGGTATAGAAAAGATTTATACGAAAGACTGAAAGCATTTAATGATACACTTAATGATTTCAGAATTAAGATAACTTATATGTCGATATACGATTTATTATGTGAAATGTTAGATAAAACAGGTTATTATAATTTTATAAAAGCGATGCCGGCAGGTGAGAGAAGAAAAGCTAATGTCGATATGCTAAAAGAAAAAGCGGCAACTTATGAAGAAGGCAGTTATAAAGGTTTATTTAATTTTATCAGATACATCGAGAAAATGAACAAATATGAAATAGATATGGGTGAAGCTTCGATAATATCTGAGAATGACAATGCTGTCAGAATTATGACAATTCACAAGAGTAAAGGTCTGGAATTTCCGATTGTATTTGTCGCAAATATGCAAAAGAAGTTCAATATGATGGATAGCAGAATGAAAGCAGTCATACATCCGGATATGGGAATCGGAATTGAATATATCGATGAAAATACCAGAATTAAAACCAGAAATATTATGCGTGCTGCCATAAATACGAGAATTTCACTTGATAATATAGAAGAAGAAATGCGACTTTTATATGTAGCATGTACGAGAGCAAAAGAGAAGCTTATCTTATCGGCAGGTGGAATTACTGATAAAAAATTAGAAAAAATGGTTTCTAAAAGAATGAAGAACAGTGAATATTTAGGATATGGAGTGGTAGCGAAAAGTAACAGCTTCCTAGACATGATTGCATACAGCCTTGGCAGAAACAAAGCATTTGCAAGGATATACAAGAATATTCTGGCTATCGACATGCCAATGGAGAATGAGCAATTTAATGTTGACAGCAATGTGCTTGTTCAATATTTGGAATTAAAGCATATAGTAGAAGACATCATTAAAGATAAAGTCAATGAAAAAGCTAATGCAGAAGCTTTACTCAACCTTCCTACGGAGAATGAATTTTCTAAAGAAATACGAGATGAATTAGAGAATAAAGTTAATTACAGATACCCATATGAGAAGGAAGTAAAGAGCAATGCAAAGATGAGTGTTTCTGAGATTAAGAAAATAAGTTATGAAGCAGAAGATGATACAGAAGCAGCTCTTAGTACGGAAGAAATCTTCAAGTCACTTGACGAGATAAGTGAAAATAGAAATGTTGTCGTTCCTGAATTCATAGAAAAAGGAAGTGTAATATCAGGTGTAGCAAGAGGTACAGCATATCATACAGTATTTGAACTATTTGATTTCAACATGGAGCCTACAAAAGAAAATATTGAAGAAATGCTTGAAAATATTCATAAATCAGGCAGATTATCCAAAGAAGAAAAAGATGCCATCAATGTTTCAGATATAATGGAATTTGCAAATTCTTCACTTGGAAAACGTATGAAGGCAGCATATTTTCGTGGCGAGTTATATAGAGAAGCGCAATTTGTTATGGGAATCACAGAAACACAAGTGGAAGAATTCAAAGAGATTGCAAGAAAAGTAAGAGAAGAAAAAGTATTTATAAAGCCTGAAGAAGTAAGAATAACAGGAAAAAGCAATACGTCAGATATTTCTGTTGATGACACTATATTAATTCAGGGTATTATCGATGTCTATTTCATAGAAGATGGAGAAGTCGTAATCGCTGACTATAAGACAGACAAAGTAAAGAAATTGCAGGAATTAAAAGACCATTATTATGTGCAGCTTGAACTGTATAAGCAGGCGGTAGAGCAGATAACCGGAATGAAGGTTAAAGAGAAAATACTTTATTCAGTCCAGTTGTCGGGAGAGATAGAGACGTAAGGGTGGGGAGAAGTAATACATATGTAAGGGTGGGAGAGAAAATGTATGCTTGATTTAGAGCAGGTTTAGTGTTAAACTATAGCAAATTTGGAAATTGGCAGTTCATACACTATGTGCAATTGACTTTATGTATTCGTGTAGGTATGAAAAGAGGTCATGATTGTGTGACTATGGATAGTTATAGATTATTTGGATAAAGGAGAAAAAAATGAGAAAGAGAGTAACATTAGTATTATTAACAGCAGGAATTATGGCATTGGTATGCACAGGTTGTGGTAAGAAGGATAAGAGTACTAAATCGACTACTAAAGCAACTGAGTCATCCATAGTACAGACAGATACAGATGATGAAGATATAAAAGAAGATAATTCAGATGAAACAAGTAAAGATAACAAAAAAGATAGTGGTGATGACAATTTGGTAAGATATACTAAACAGGAAGTTTATTATGATTTTCCAATGACGCATGAATATGATGAATTATATAGCCATATAAATGATACAGATGAAATATTTGTTGCGATGTCAACTAACATGTCTGACAAGTATGAATTAGAAGATATATTAGAAAAGCATAGGGAAAAATTAGGAAAAGATATTTTATATGTTCATGCTGAAGATATGACATATAACATTGAAAGTCAGGAGAATTATACAACGAAGAATGGAATTGAGGGCATTAAGTATGAAGGTACCTTAGTGGAAAATGAGGATTCAGCCTGGAAATTTGGAGTTCCAATCTGGTTTTATTGTTTCTGCTTTAATGGTGAGAAATATTCTTATCAATTTATAGGTTTCAGTTCAAAACAGATTACTTACGCAGATGATGGTACATATGACCTTGAAGCAACTAAAGCACAAATTAAAGATATGATGGATAAATCCATAGATACAATAACGATAGAACAGTAATCAAACATACGCAAAGATACATGGAGGTGCTGCAATGAAGAAAAATCGAGGAGTAATAACAGTAGAAGCTACATTGACGCTGATATTATTTTTTACTTCTTGAATTTTCATTACATAATTTAGCTGCACTAATATAAGCCGGAATGCATATTAATTTTTATGTTAATATGTGTTTCCGGCTTTTTATTTAGTATGTGTTTTCCAATATAATCCTACTTCTCTGATAATGAAGACAAATCTTCAATTTCACGACATATCCTCAGATAATATTTAGATTCTTCATATGGAATATTTTCAGCAAATAACGCAAAAGGCGTCTTATCAATTTCTGTTTTAGTTCCGAATAAAATATAATCAGTAGACATATATAGTACTTTAGAAATGGTTACTAAAGTTTTAAGAGACATCCCTCTGGCTCCAATTTCTATATCAGAACAAAATTTTGGTGTGACATCTAAGACCTCAGATAGTTGATTTCTTGTCATATGTAAATCTTCCCTTCTTAATCTTATCCTATTCCCAATCTCCAACATGTTAAGTTCCATTGTGAAATCTCCTTTATATATTTAATTGTAAATCTTTAAGAAAGTTTTACATACAAGACTTATATTAATGTAATATCAGGTTAAAATGTTAAACTGTGAGAGTTTTGAATAAAAACTTAAAGTTGTAAAACTAAAATATAATTTTGTAATGATAGTTTTTCCATAAAATAATTTTACATACTTGATTTTAAATATAAGAAGTGATAAACTATCAGCGTTTTAATGAAGAACTAAAAGTTATAAAACAACGATTATATATGAATATAAATATTATTCTTTACATAAAATATCAGGTAATAGATTTAAGTAATATGATGAATTGTGGTTATTATGGAGGAGACGAATGAGAACATTTTCGGAAGCGTTGAGTGAAATTGTAAAAGAGAGTGATTTATCTATATATGGGATGGCTAAGGCTATAGAATGTGACAGGACGATGTTAAATAAAGTCATATCCGGTGATAGAAAAATTAATTTAGGAATGTTTTTAGATATATATGCATATCTTAGGAATAGTAATGAAACCTACAGATTAGAAGAATTATATGAATTATTCTGGGAAGAATATTTAGGTAATAAAGAATATGAGATAGTTAAATACATAAGAACAAAATTATATAATATGAAAAAAGATGAAAACAAATATGAAGAAATAAATGGATTAAAATTTGTAAATATAGATATTTACGAATATATAACGGCTCATGATATTAAACAAAAAGCAATTATTGAAAAACTATACGCAATTATTCTAAATGTAATAAACGAACATAAAAATATAAAATTGTATGTACATCTTCCAGTGTATTGGAAAGAAGTCATGACATTCATAAAGTTTGCATTTAGTATTAATGAAGTCAGAACACATATAGAGTTGACATATATACATACCGGTTACAATAGACAATACAATTAAGATTTTATACTGATAGCAAACTATTTAGTAGCATGTGAATTTGCATTAAACGGGATATCAACATATGATAAAAACAACTGGTGCAGATTAGATGATGAAAATGATATAATGCCTTATTATGTTGTCAGCGAAAAAGAAATTTTCTTTATGCAGAAAAATATGGAAATCGTAGGCATAGAAAATAGTGGCTGCACATATGAATCGATTATTAAAACGGTTAATAATACATATAATGAAAATAAGAAATTTAATAATATAATGTCATATGACAATTATGTAAAAATACTCATAAATAGCATTAATGATAACAGCCAATGCATAAACATAGGTGGACGTATTCCGTTCATGTTATTTTGTACAAGGGGAACATTTGATAAAATTATAAATAATAATAGAAAAGATAAAGAACGATTTATAAATATGTTAGAAGTATATTATAAAAATGTACGAGGTAAAAAATGTGATGTAATGATTTCAGAAAACGAAATATTAAGTTTTATGAATGACTATTCAGTCAACGAAACATATTTTGAAATGAGCGATGATGATAAAGATGTAAAACTCGAAATATTAAATAATATATATAAGTATTATATTAAAAATAAGGAATCATTATTTACGGTGCTTAATAATGAAAAATGTAATATACCAAAAGACTTGAGCATAGCAATATTATCTGAAAAAAGAATATGTGCTACAGGATATCTGGATATAGAAGGAAAAAGGAAGAAAACAGTATCAGTAATTGATTCAGTTTCATTATGCAGGCATTTTATTAATTTTTATCAATATATTACCTATTCAAATATGAGTCTTAAACGACAGGAAATGTTACAATTATTAGACGGAATTATTAATGTATATAAAAAATAAAAGTATTTATTATACTTTCGCGTTTTTGAGCAATTTCATCGATAAGATACGAAGAACATTCGTATTGGCATTATAGAAAAAGACCTGATAGTAACCAACATAAGCTATCAGGTCTTTTTGTCATAACGATAAATTGCTCAGAAATGGAGAATATTATATAAATTTCTGTCTGGAAAAGCAAGAAATACAGATTAGAATATGTGACACAATTACAGAATAAAAAAACAAAATTGTCACATATTGAAAAGAAAAGACGTTCTGATATTATTAAATATATATAAAAAGCTCGAATTATATAACTTCTTGTCAATCAGATATGAAATGAATGATTAACATTAAAAGTTAAATTATGTCGGGAGTGCCGGAGGAACGTAGATGAAAATAAAAGTAGCAATTATTGACTCAAATGTTGAATATTTAAAAAAGATAACGAAAGTAATAGAGAATAATTATGCAGACAAATTACAACTATTCTGCTTTAGCAATATTGATATTGCATTAGAAGGAATAAAGTCTAATAAGGTAGACATCGTGTTAGCAGACATTGATACAGACATAGATTTTAAAGAATTGCCTAATCGTTGCGGATATGCATATTTTACTGATTCGATAGACATAAAAACGTATAAAGACATCAGATGTGTATGTAAATTCCAAAAAGTAGAATATATATATAAAGATTTATTAGGTGTATATGCCGAGAAGGCAGCCTCAAGTGATGAACAGATAGGAAATAATAATTTTAATTCTAAAATAATAGGCTTCTTTTCTGTCAGTGGTGGAGTCGGAGGCTCAGCAATGGCTGCAGCATATGCAAAAAGCAGAGTAAGAAAAGGAATTAAGACGTTATATGTTAACTTGGAAAAAACCGGAAATGTTGAAATAGCATTTCAGGGAAATGGGAACGGTGATTTAAGTGATATTTTATATTCCATAAAAAGCAAGAAAAGTAACATAAGATTGAAATTAGAAAGTAATGTTAAGACTACTGACGAGGGATTATATTTCTACAATAGTTGTAATACAGCTTATGATTTATCAGAGTTATCAAGAGATGAGATAAAAGAATTCTTCAATATGCTGTCATCAAGTGACTTGTTTGATTTGGTTGTAGTTGATGCAGATTTAGATTTTGATGACATATGCATCGAGATAATCAAAAGAGCTAAAAAGATTATTCTGGTAGGTGATGGTTCAGACATTTCCAATGCAAAATATGTCAAGACTATAACTGCATTATCTATTATGGAGGAACAATTAGATATGAATATATTCTCCAGAGTTTTAATGTTATATAACAAATTCAGAAGCAGAACAGGAAAAGTAATTAACGATGACAGAATAAAGGTCATGGGTGGTGTTAATTACTATGAAAATGCAGGATATGTACAGATAGTGGAAGAAATATCAAAACTCGGTGTACTTAATGAAATATAGGTAAGGCAGGTATTTGGATATGACAAAGGAAATTGAAGAAGAAGTAATAGCATATGTAAAATCATATATAACAGAAAATCTTCCATTAAGTAATATGAGCGATGAGGAGTTAATGGATGCAGTAGAAGAATTAGTAGGCAATTACTTTGCTAATACATATATTTCATTACAGCAGAGAGCAGGCATTGTAAGACAGATATTCAGCTCCATAAGAGGGCTTGGATTATTAGACAGTATTATCAGTGATGATGATATTACAGAAGTAATGATAAATGGGCCGGATAATATATTTATTGAGAAAAATGGCAAGCTCTCTAAATTGAAAGAAACTTTTGAAAGTGAAAGAAGATTAGAAGACATAATACAAAGGATAGTTGGCTCAGCAGGAAGAGAAGTTAATCAGGCTAATCCGATAGTTGATACAAGACTTGCAGATGGTTCACGTGTAAACGTTGTATTGCCACCGATTGCATTATGCGGACCTACTGTTACTATCAGAAAATTCTCTAAAGAGCCTATGACAATTGCAAAATTAATAAAATACGGTTCAATTACACAGGAGATTGCAGATGTATTAGAACTTATGGTAAGAGCAAAGTTCAATATATTCATATGTGGTGGTACAGGCAGTGGTAAGACAACATTTTTAAATGCTTTATCAAATTATATACCCAAAGATGAACGTGTAATTACTATAGAAGATTCAGCGGAATTACAGATAGAAGGAATAGATAACTTAGTAAGTCTTGAAACAAGAAATGCCAACACATCAGGAAGTGGAGCCATAACCATCAGAGATTTAATAAAATCTTCACTCCGTATGAGACCTGAACGAATTGTAGTCGGAGAGGTCAGAGGTGGAGAAGCACTTGATATGTTACAGGCGATGAATACAGGTCATGATGGAAGTCTTAGTACAGGACATGCAAATTCTACAAGAGATATGCTAAGCCGATTAGAAACAATGGTACTTCAGGGTGCGGACGGGTTGCCGTTAGAAGCTATACGACAGCAGATAGCTTCAGCACTTGACATAATCATACATTTATCACGTCTTAGAGACCATTCAAGAAAGACAATGGAGATTACGGAAGTAGTAGGATATGAGAATGGAAAGATAATACTTAATCCTTTATATGTATTTGAAGAAGATGAAAACAGTACACTTGATAAAGTGTCAGGTACATTAAAAAGAACAAATAATAAACTGCAAAATGATTTTAAGTTCAAATTAATGGGATATAAAGGTGAAATCTAGGATAAAAGAAGTGTTAAGAAGTAATTAATAACTTAATTAATACAAAGGTAAAGCATAAGGAGAGAAAAACATTGTTTAAAAAGAAAAAGGAAAAGGAATTAGAACCCCAGTATTATATGTCAGAGACTAATATGCCGGTATTAAATTACAGAGTATATTACATGGGAAAAATAGAAAAAATACTTACCTTTCTATTAGCATTTGCGGTAGGTGCGGCAGTCGGTTATCTGTTCTATGGTGGTATAGGAAAAGATGTGGATGGTAATCCGACACAGACTACACATATTCTTAACTGCATCGTATCGGGAATCAGCGGATTAATAGCAGCTAAGATATATATGCCGATGGCAGTTAAAAGAAAGATAGAAAAAAGACACTTAGAGTTAAGACTTCAGTTCAGAGAATTATTAGATACATTAAATACTTCTATCGGAAGCGGCAGGAATGTAACTGATTCATTTAAGTCGGCTTATGATGATTTGAGACTTATATATCCTGATGATGCATACATAATCAGAGAATTATTAGTTATTAATTCGGGACTTGATAATAATATCTCAATAGAAAGATTACTCAGAGATTTTGGTGATAGAAGTAATATTGATGATATATCAAGTTTTGCCAACATATTTGAGACAAGTTACAGAAAAGGTGGAAATATCAAAGAAATCATTGATAGTACGCAGCAGATAATAAGTGACAAGATGGAGGTAGAGCTTGAGATACAGACCATAATCACATCAAGTGCTACTGAGCTAAACATAATGTCAGTAATGCCAATTGCATTAGTTGCAATGATAAAGTTAATGAGTACAGATTTTGCAGCTAATTTCGTAACGCCGGCAGGCATTGCATCTTCAACAATTGCTTTAATATTGATTGTAATAGCATACATTGTTGGAAAAAGAATTATGAATATTAAAATGTAATGCGTGAAAATGGAGGTTAACATGTTCTTAAGTAAAACAGACATATTGCTATTAGCAGTTGGAACAGTATTAGGCTTAATATTTGTAATTGCAGTAATGGCATCTTCTAAATACGAATATCTCATAGAGCCATTAGACCCTAAATTGTTCAGATTAAAAGAAATATATACTGTTGGCTTCTTATTAATGGATATCAGCAGGTATAAATATAATTCTAAGAAAGACATAGAAAGAAAAAGAGACTTATCAGTTATCTACGAAGCAAAATATGCTGACTATTATCTGAAAGTATGCTGGGCACAGAGAGTATCGCTTTCTTATCTGATATTTATATTGGGATTTCCATTTACCGTACTGGCAGAAGAAAAAATAATGTTATTAATATTTGCGATATTTGCATGGGCAGCATTTGTAAGATGTGGAGACGGTGCTAAGCGAATCATAGATAAGCGAACAGAAGACTTATTAAGTGATTTTCCTAATGCAATATCTAAGCTTGCATTACTTACGAATGCCGGAATGATATTAAAGGAAGCCTGGGAGGTTACAGCCTATACAGGCACAGGTCCATTATATGATGAAATGAAGAAAGTTATTATAGACATGGCGAATGGATATACAGAGATAGAAGCATATACAGAATTTGGTAACAGATGCATGATTGCAGAGATTAGGAAGTTCACTTCAACAATCGTACAAGGCATCACTAAAGGTAACAGAGAGCTTGTATTAATGTTAAGAAAGCAAAGCTCAGAAGTATGGGAAAGTCGTAAACATCAGGTAAGGCAGTTAGGTGCTAAAGCCTCAAGTAAATTATTATTTCCAATATGTATCATGTTCATTGGAATATTAATAATGATAATGGTGCCTATATTCGCTAACCTTGGTGTTTAGATAAATAAAAATCAAAGGAGGAAATGTGAAATGTTGAAAGTATTAGACAAAATGTACATTGGAATGAAGAACAGAATGAGAAATTTCTTAACTAATGAAGATGGTGCGGTTGACATCGTGGCAATTGTAGTATTATGTGGAATTGTTGTGGCTGTAGCAGTTGTATTCAGAGACCAGATTTCTGGTTTTATTAAAGATATTTTTAATAAAATAGATACAGACCCTATTAATGATCCTGCAAAAATATAAAATAGAAAATAATTACATTAACCAAGGAAGAGAGGATAGAAGTTATGCGTAAGTTATTTAAGAATTTAAAAAACGAAAATGGGGCAGTTATTGTAGAGGCGACGATAGTATTCCCAATAATATTCTTCGTCCTCTTCTTCCTTATATTTTTTGGAAGTGCAAGGTATGAAAAAGCAAAGGTTGATTCATATGTAATGCAGTCAGCAATATTAGGAGCACAATGCTCAAAAGACCCATATCAGTATGACATGTATAAGACAGGTTCAGTACCTACTAAATATAAGAATTGTGAACCTTACAGATATTTCATAGGTGGCATGGATGATGTGGAAGATAAGATAAGTGCCGATGTTGTGAAGTATATCAATGATACATCATCAACATTCTTTGTAGGCATGAATCCTAAACTTAAGACATCACAGGATAAGATAGCTAAGTTTAATAATTATTTGATATATTCGACATTTTCAGTTGAAGTTAATTATGAGGTAAAGTTCCCAATTAAATTTTTTGGCTCGAACGAACCTACGATTTTAGAATGGAATTCAAGGGCCGAAGTATCAGTTAATGATGCTCCGGAGTTTATTAGAAATATAGATATGGTGCAGGACTTATTCGAAGGAACTGCAGCAGGCGAGAAGATAAAAAGTGCATTTAAGAAGATTAATTCATTTATAGGAAAATTCAGCAAATAGGGAGATGTGAGCTATGATACAGATTTTTCAAAAAAAGAATGGTGCGGTATCAGTATTTCTTTCGATTGTACTTGTACCGATGATGATAGTTGCTTCCATAATGATTGATTATGGAAGAGTAAAATTAGGAAGTGCCATGGCTGCTTCAGCAGGAGATTTGGCATTAAATACTGCACTTACAGATTATGACAATGTATTAAAAGATGTATATGGACTCATGGCAACGTCACAGAGTAATGATGAGTTATTAGAGAAACTTGAAGATTATTATACATCAAGCATTGTGGCACAGGGTGTATCTAAGGCAGATGCAGATGATTATGTAGGACAGATTATGGACTACATCAAGAATTCGTCAGGCAGTTCATCAATCGATTTCATGAATATGGGAAACATAGAGTTTAATGTTGAAGAACCTAAGACGGCAAGTCTTGTTAATCCGGCATTGCTTAGAGGACAGATAGTTAACTTTATGAAGTATAGAGCGCCGATTAATGGAGGCATGGCATTATTAGAGTCATTAAAGTCATTCTCACATTTAAGCAAGCAGATGGAGATAGTAGAGAATAAACAGAAGTATTATGAAGAACAATCTACGCTGATGGAAGATTGTGAGAAAGCTTGGGGATATATGGCAAAGTATGTTGCATTGTTTGGAGAAAAAAAGGATTTTCAGGAAATACAGACCGGCATGGATAATGCCATATCAGCATATAATAACATAAACAGTTATATGATTCATAATTATTACAATAATATGCCGACTAAATATTTTGCATATCCTGTTACTGCTTATCAGGAAAATGGCAAATGGGTGATGTATTATGATGATAGAGAAAATGCTATAAATCCTTCTATAACTTTTGCAAGGAAAAAGTCAGGAAATAGTAATTATGTTCCAAGCAATAATGAGGCGTCAGAGGAAGTTGAGGCCGTAGCCTTGTATTTGAAGAGCAACCCACAATTTCCGGATATAAAGACAAAATATGGTGGAGATGGAAAATGGCCTATACAGGTTGCAACACAGGCCAATATTAATAAAGAGGCTGACTTTAAGTGCTTTAAAAATCTTTATATAGCATATACAAATTATGCTGATTTCTATAATGTGCTTTCAAGTGATTATATAGCTAATTCACAAGTAGAAATAATAGAAAAAACTACAGGAAACAGTAAAACCTATGAGTATAAAGTTACGTTAAAAAATACTGTTGATACAGATACTAATAATACACAGCAAACAACTGATAATAACGGAAGCAGCAATTCTAATTCGAATGAAAATGTTAAAACATACACAACAACATTATCAGCATATTATGAGCAGATTAATGATATTTTCAATCGTGAAATGAAAAATTTAAACAGCGCTACTCAGGATATATGTAAGAGTTATGTCACAGATGCTGGAAATTATGATAAATATTTAAGAGAATCTAATGATAAGCTTAAAGAAATACAAGGTAACGTTACAGCATATAAAACTAAGTTAGAAAAAGCAAAAGGTTACCTTAATGATTGCAGTACTCAATTATCTAAGATTGCTGACAAAGTAAACCCAAATGGTAACAGTAAACTTCAGCAGACGTTAAATACATGGAATAATTCAGCAAGTGATTCATCTGTGGCTAATGATGCGATAGCACAACAGGATAAAGCTGAGATTCAGCAGATGAAACAGTTTATAAAGTATGAAGACGTTAATAAATTATTAACAAGAGTAAATAATGCAATTACTGAATTAAATAATGATTTAGATGCAATAAAAAATTATAAATATTGTAAAACATTTATAGGAGACATTGGTAACCTTAGTGAATTTAGAGATGTATTAAAAGGCAGCGAATCAGCAGCTTTAAGCAATCTGTCTATGGTTAAGGATGAATTAGATACTTTATCAAAGGCAATAGCAGGAAGACAGATTCAAAGTGGAGAGATTAAAACTGACTGGAGTGGAGAAACTGATAAGAATCCGGTATTCTCAGAAGAACAATACAGATTCTATACATATCTCTATAACAATTATCATAAAATTACAGATTCACAGGATGAATCAGCAGAAGTAAATTCTAATGAAACATCAAAAGGTAAGAAGGATGCTGAAGATACGAAGAATAAGATAAAAGGTCTCGGTGATTCATCTAAAGATGATGCAAAAAAAGGTAATGAAGTAACAAGTAATAGAGTTGAAGATTATTATACAGACAAAACAGCACCATCACAAAGTGAATTGTATCAGAATATAAAGAGTGGCGCATATGAAGTGCCAAATATCGGAGACGATTCAGTTGAAAACGGAAATACGTCTTCAAGTTTAAGCACTTTGTTTAGTAAGCTTTCAGATGCTCTTAAGAATGCGGCAGTAAATGTACGAGATTATATATTTATAGAAGAATACATAATGAATATGTTCAGTTATAACACCTATGAAGCAGAGATAAAGGACAAGATAAAAGACAAAAGCGACGTAACATATGAAAGCAAAGCCAAAACACTTACAAATGTTCCGATTAATGCCAATAACAATTATGCATATAAACAGGAAGTCGAATACGTTATATATGGCAATAATGGAACAGCTAAGGCATATGCTACGATTTTTGGAATACGCCTGGCGATGAATTGCATATATGCATTTACGAATAGTGATTTACGAGAAGGTGCATATGGTATAGCTGTATCTATATTTGGTGTGCCACCACTTACAGGTTTAGTTCCTATTGCAAAGAATGCAATACTTTTTGCTGTAGCCATAGCTGAATCCGGACTTGATTTAGGTCAGCTTAAACAGGGAAAGGCAGTTGCATTAATAAAAGATAAAAATACCTGGTGTCTTAGTTTTAATAATCTTGTAAATGTCCTAAAAGAGTCGGCAGCGAGTATTGCTCAGGAAGAAATTAATAAAATATCAGATGGTGTTAAAGGGAAAGTTAATGAATGGCTTGATTATGGAGAAGACGAATTAAAAGGAAAAGTAAATGATAGAAATACTGAGTTTAATGAGCTTGTAAAACAGATGACCGACAATGTTAACAACGAGGTTGACAGATATGTCGGTGTAGTTACTAATGAGCTTACCACGTTGTGTACTAAAGCAAATGATTTACTTTTGTATGGTAAAGATGACCAGGGCGAGAAGATTACAGAGGCTAACCAGGATAGTGTGCGACTTGAATATATTAAGAGTAATCTTGAGTTATGGTGGAATTCGGAAAAAAACAATATGGATGCCTCTACATTGGCATATAATATTGAGAATACAGCAGTAAATTATCTTCTGAATTCTGCAAATGATGAAATAACTGCTATATTTAATTCAGCAAGTCAGGCAACGGAAGATTTGGGTAGTACAGTAACAGATAATGTGAAAAAGTTAAGTGAAAGTATTACTAGTGCTGTTAATGAATCTTGTACAGAACTTAATAACTATATATCTGGCATAAGAACTAACTTACAGGAATCAGCCAATAAAGGTATAGATGCTTTCAAGGATCAACTTAATAATGGTATCAGTAATCTATTTGGAACAGGCAAAGGAGGTTCTAACAGTCTTGATATAGAGGATTCTAATACGTCAAGTGTTGCATCTAAGTTTAAATTCAGATATAGCGATTATCTAAGGGTATTCCTTATGATTGCTTTGATTGGTAACAGCGACAATGTTATGGCTAAGACTTCTGATATATTACAGGCAAATATGTCAAAGATAACCGGTAAAGAATTTAAGCTAGAACAATCTTATACATATATAAAGATTAGTGCAGAGGTAGATGTTAAGCCATTACTGTTAACATTACCTTGGATGAATGATACTACCCAGAAATATATGGGTGGAAAGAACTATTATCGCGTTAGTTATACAGGAATTAGCGGATATTAACAGATTATTTGGATAAAGGAGAAAGAAATGAGAAAGAGAGTAACATTAGTATTATTAACAGCGGGTATTATGGCATTGGCATGTACCGGTTGTGGTAAGAAGGATAAGAGTACTAAATCGATTACTAAAGCAACTGAGTCATCCATAGTACAGACAGATACAAATGATGAAGATATGAAAGAAGATGATACAGATGAAACAAGTAAAGATAACAAAAAAGATAGTGGTGATGACAATTTGGTAAGATATACTAAACAGGAAGTTTATTATGATTTTCCAATGACGCATGAATATGATGAATTATATAGCCATATAAATGATACAGATGAAATATTTGTTGCGATGTCAACTAACATGTCTGACAAGTATGAATTAGAAGATATATTAGAAAAGCATAGGGAAAAATTAGGAAAAGATATTTTATATGTTCATGCTGAAGATATGACATATAACATTGAAAGTCAGGAGAATTATACAACGAAGAATGGAATTGAGGGCATTAAGTATGAAGGTACCTTAGTGGAAAATGAGGATTCAGCCTGGAAATTTGGAGTTCCAATCTGGTTTTATTGTTTCTGCTTTAATGGTGAGAAATATTCTTATCAATTTATAGGTTTCAGTTCAAAACAGATTACTTACGCAGATGATGGTACATATGACCTTGAAGCAACTAAAGCACAAATTAAAGATATGATGGATAAATCCATAGATACAATAACGATAGAACAGTAATCAAACATACGCAAAGATACATGGAGGTGCTGCAATGAAGAAAAATCGAGGAGTAATAACAGTAGAAGCTACATTGACGCTGACTGCATTTATGTTCTTTTTTATGATGCTCTACGATATTTTGACAGTATGCATTACACAGGCTAAGGTGGCTGAAGCATTGAATAACACAGCAAAAGAGTTTTCACAATATTCATACATTATAGGAGTTACCGGACTTGATAAAAGCATAGGTGGATTTCAGCAGAACGCTAATAATAGAAAAACAGAAGTTAATAATACTGTCAGCAATATTGCAGCATTATTTGAAGCTACGCAGAATGTGGGGAAAGACATGAAAAATGCAGTGGCTAATACAGATACTTCTGATTTAAGCAGCATTGCAACTTCGGCACAGACTATGTATGACAGCATTAGTACTAATGCTTCACAATCAAAAGAGCAGATAGATAATCTGAAAGAAACCATATCGACAATGGCAGAAGACCCTAAGAAGTTCATCTTTGGAATCGGACAACTTATAATGAGCGAAGGATTAGAAATATTTAAGTCGGAGCTTATAGTCGACCCATTAGCAAGAGGTATGATGAAAAAACATCTTATGACATCTAAAGGTCAAAGCAATGATGATTTAGAAATAATACTTAGTAATATGAGAATAGTGCCGGGTTCAAGATTTGGTAAAACATCATATATAAATGGAATCAGTTTTGCACATTCTACACTTTTTCCATATGGTTCAGATGACATAACTATCGTAGCAGAGTACAAGATTAAGATACTTCCATTGTTGCCTGTTAATTTAGAATATTCCGTTAAACAGAAAGCCAGTACTAAAGGTTGGCTACATGGTGATGGTCAGGTATTAAAAGTTGACGAAAGTTCAGGTAAGACATCAGTTAGTGATGAAAGTACACCTACACAATATATGCAGACAGAATCTGTATGGAATGGAACAGATCCAAGTGAGATTAATAAATTAATCAGAGATATGGGAATTAAAGATTATAAAACACAGGGGTATGAAAGGTTATCGGGAAGTACATATGCACAAATATATGATAAAGGAACCAATACATTTGTAATGATATCTTCATCTAATCCGTTATATGGAGAAGTTAATTTAGAAACTCTTAAATCAGCAGATACTAAGAGATACATAAAGCAACAGATAGAAAAGCTGACGGGTGGAATAAAAAGTTCATGTGAAAATCAGACAAAAGTTACAGTCAAGAAAATGGTTGATGGTGGAACTAAAAAGGAAACTTATGACAGTGGCGCCAATAAGAGTTATGTGCTTGACTTAGTGATTCCACAAGATGAAGGCGTTAAAGAACTATATAAGTCAGTATTAAAGGAATGTAATACACAAGGCGTTAAAGTTAATCTGATATCATCATATGGCTGTGCTTTACAGAAGGATGAGAGTAATAGTAACAAAGATACAAATTCTGATGCACAATAATAGCTTATTAACAATTGAATTTATAAAATAAATACATGTAATGGCTTATAAAGCTTTGCGAGTAATATGAAAAATTAACATAAATACAATAGAAATGAGGTCTAATATGAATCTTGCAATACTCATAGTCCTGTCTGTTATAGGAATTTTTACGGGATTTATTTACGAAAACTATAACAAATTCAAAGAGAAGAAAGCATTTACCAAAACAAATAAAAAACACATAATATATTTCCTGATTTCAGGTGTATTTTTAATAATTTTATCCTGCACTCTTGAAATGAAATATACTAACAGATTAATAGATAACATAAGATTAATGTTAATGTTAATTATTCTTGTACCTGTAGCAGCAGTAGATTACAGAAAGAAGATAATAGAAAATAAAGTTCTGTTAGTAAGTCTTGGAATACGGATTATCGTACTGGTTGCAGAATTTTTCTTAGACAGCACTCAGGCACTCATAAGTATTAAATCAATGGGACTGGGATTTGTCTTAGTATTTATTATGGCAATTATTGGAATATTTGTTGTAAAAAATGGTTTTGGAATGGGTGATATAAAATTGATGTTTATTATGATTTTATATCTAGGATTTGCAGGTTCGTTTAGTGCAATCTTTATGTCACTTGTTTTATCAATGATTGCTTCAATATATTTATTAATTAAGAAAGAAAAAAATAAGAAAGATACCATTCCGTTTGCACCATTTGTTTTAATAGGTACATATCTTTCGGTATTTCTTATGGGAATGTAGGTGATGACAGATGAAGAAAAAGAAAAATGTTGAAAACGATATAGAAAATATGCAGGAAGACATACAGGAAAATACTAATGCTAATAATAAGCGAAACCGGTTACTGATAGCATTCGGTGTAACGCTGATGTTTATTATCAGTTGGTATTATTTATTTAATGAAAGCAGCAAGAAAGAAAAACAATACAATCAATATATTGAATATGCCCATTATTATGAAAAGAAGGAATTATATAAGAAGGCGAATATATATTATTCGGCAGCAAAGGAAATGAATAATTCACTTGATTTACAATGTGAGATTGCGAATATGTATTATTCGTGGGGAAAATATTATGCATATGAAGATATGATTGAAGAGATTATTACAAATTATAAATATTCTAATAAAGGATATGACTTATTACTGAAATACTACTATGATGATGGAAATTATAGTAGTTGTATGAGTCTGATTAATACGGCAAAGAGTAGAAAAGTCACATCTGATTATTTAACAAAAGTGGAAAATGAATTGAAATATAAATTTGAATATACATATAGCAGTTATCCGGAAGTAGATGACTTTTTTAATAATATGTGCAGAGTGCAAGATGAAGATGGAAAATATGGAATCGTATATAGTGATGGAACGATGATGTTATCGTGTGTATATATGCAGTTGTCACCTTTTATAGATTCAGAAAGTACACCGATGACTGTGGATGGAACTAAATACTGGTTTATAGATAAGACCGGTGAGGCTGTTGATGTAGCTGAATTGCCGGAAGGAACCAAGATTGAAGAAATAGGTACATATTCAGAAGGATTATTACCGGTAAAGATGAATGGTAAATATTGTTACACGAACACATCATTTAAAAAACAATTTGGTGATTATGAAGAGGCATATGCATTTAATAATGGAAAAGCCATGGTTAAAGATGAGTCAGGTTATTATCTGATAGATAATAAAGGGAAAAAATGCAGTAAAAAAGTATATAAAGAAATTAAAACAGATGAACTTGGATATGCTTCACGTTCAGGAATCTATGCAGTCAAAACAGATGATAAATTCTATCTCATTGATAATAATGAAAAGAAGATAGGCTCAGATGAATATGATGATGCCAGATTGATGTCATCAGATGAATATATGGCAGTTAAGAAAGATGACAAATGGGGATTCGTTGATTCAAAAGGTAAGGTGGTAATAAAGCCTCAATACGTGGATGCCAGTTCTTTTTCAAATGGATTGGCAGCAGTAAATATAGATGGTAAATGGGGATATATAGATAAGTCTGGAAAAGTTGTAATAGAGCAGCAATTTGATGGTGCTAAGAATTTCTCTACCGGAGGAAGTGCATTTGTATTGGTAGAAGATAAGTGGCAGATGATTAAATTATATAGATAAATGAAAGGATAACATGCTATGAGAGAATTTAGAACAGAGAATAATGACATAAATACAAATCTGATTTATGAGTTAAAACAGGATGAGCAGGCAGATATGGTTGCCATTGAAATGATTCAACAGAATTCAAATATTCCGGGATTATTGAAGATGATTTATACACAGAATAATTCGCAACGTGTATTGAAATATAACATTACATCTAAAATAACATTACAACAGTTGCTCGAAAGAAACGTAACTAAGAAAACAATTATTTCTGTATTAATAAATACTATAAGAACTCTTATATCAGCTGATGAATACCTTCTTGAACAGGATTGTTTTGTATTAGATATGGAAAAAGTATTTGTTGATATAAGTTCATATGAAGTTGGAATGATTTATTTACCAATTAAAATAGAAAAGAAAAATGTTGATTATAGTGTGTTTTTTAAAAATCTTATTTTGATTTCTAAATATGATGAATCAGAAAATTGTGAGTATGTAGCACAGATAATAAGTTATCTTAATTCAGCATCATTTTCACTTGTTGGTTTCTATGATTATCTTCATCAGGTAGGTGGATTGCAGAAAGAACCTCTTAATGAAGTGACATATCAACAGCAGCCACAACTAAATAATATGCAGGTTCAACCACAGATGAATTATCAGATGAATCAGCAGATAAACCGACAGGTAACTCCACAGATGAATCTACAGACAAATCAGCAGATGAATCAGAAAATGAATCAGTCTGTACCGAATGTTCAGACAGAAAATGATGGTGTGAAAACAATAGTAGATTCATTTGCAACAGTCGACGCAATAAATAATAAGAAATCAGGAATGTTGAGAAAGAATCAGAATCAAATGCAGATGCCGGGACAGGCACCAAATGTAGGAAGAAACCAGATGGCAATGCCGGGACAGACACCAAATGTGGGAAGAAACCAGATGGCAATGCCGGGACAGGCACCAAATGTAGGAAGAAACCAGATGGCAATGCCGGGACAGGCACCAAATGTAGGAAGAAATCAGATGGCAATGCCGGGACAGGCACCAAATGTAGGAAGAAACCAGATGGCAATGCCGGGACAGGCACCAAATGTAGGAAGAAATCAGATGGCAATGCCGGGACAGGCACCAAATGTAGGAAGAAA
>OGGZ01000067.1_pt1 | contig 121794 bp, 105 predicted proteins | sample 1571371 | NCBI WGS metagenome assembly OGGZ01 (sample SAMEA2582025, study PRJEB24529) | metagenome | biome: Human gut stool | place: China | collected 2011
GCCGGCCTTGATGTCCACGATCTTGGCCTGAGCGGGGGCGTTCTTGGCCTCCTCCTCGGTGAGGGCATAGGGCCGGATGGTGGCGTGGGGGCAGACATAGGCGCACTGGTTGCACTGGATGCACTTGGCGGCGTCCCAGGTGGGGACGGACACGGCCACGCCGCGCTTCTCATAGGCGGAGGCGCCCAGCTCGAACTGGCCGTCCACATGATCGGAGAAGGCGGAGACGGGCAGGCTGTCGCCGTCCATCTTGCCCACAGGCTCCAGGATCTCCTTGACCATCTTCACAAGCTCCGGCTTACCCTCCAGCTGCTTGTGCTCGGTCTCGTCCACGGCGTCGGCCCACTCGGCGGGCACGTCGATCTTCTTATAGGCGGTGGCGCCCAGGTCGATGGCCTTGTAGTTCATATCCACCACGTCCTGGCCCTTCTTCAGGTAGGAGGCCTTGGCCTTCTCCTTCATGAAGCGGATGGCGTCCTCCTCGGGCATGACCTTGGCCAGGGAGAAGAAAGCGGACTGCAGGATGGTGTTGTTGCGCTTGCCCATACCGATCTCAATGGCCAGGTCAATGGCGTCGATGGTATACAGCTGGATGTTGTTGCGGGCGATATAGCGCTTGGCATCGGCCTTCAGGTGATGATTCAGCTCATCGAAGTCCCACTGGCAGTTGATCATGAACACGCCGCCGGGCTTGACGTCGTTGACCATCTTGAAGCCCTTGGTGATGTAGCTGGGGTTGTGGCAGGCCACGAAGTCGGCCTTGTTGATATAGTACGGGGAACGGATGGGGTGATCGCCGAAGCGCAGATGGCTGATGGTCACGCCGCCGGTCTTCTTGGAGTCATACTGGAAGTATGCCTGCACGTACTTGTCGGTGTGGTCGCCGATGATCTTGATGGAGTTCTTGTTGGCGCCCACGGTGCCGTCGCCGCCCAGACCCCAGAACTTGCACTCGATGGTGCCGGGAGCAGCGGTGTTGGGACAGTTCTTATCCTCGGGCAGGGACAGGTTGGTGACATCGTCCACGATGCCGATGGTGAACTGGCGCTTCATCTCGTCGCGCTTGAGCTCGTCATACACGGCGAACACGGAGGCAGGAGGCGTATCCTTGCTGCCCAGGCCGTAACGGCCGCCGATGACCTGGATGTCGCTGCGGCCGGCGTTGGCCAGAGAGGTGACCACATCCTGATACAGGGGCTCGCCCAGAGCGCCGGGCTCCTTGGTGCGGTCCAGAACGGCGATCTTCTTGACGGAGGCAGGAATGGCCTGGATGAGCTTCTCGGGAGCGAAGGGGCGGAACAGGCGGACCTTCACCAGGCCGACCTTCTCGCCGTGGGCATTCAGATAGTCGATGACTTCCTCGGCCACATCGCAGATGGAGCCCATGGCCACGATGACGCGGTCGGCATCCTCAGCGCCATAGTAGTTGAACAGGCCGTAGTTGGTGCCCAGCTTGGCGTTGATCTTGTCCATGTACTTCTCCACCACGGCGGGCAGAGCGTCATAGTACTTGTTGCAGGCCTCGCGGTGCTGGAAGAAGATATCGCCATTCTCATGGCTGCCGCGCATATGGGGGTGCTCGGGATTCAGGGCGTGCTGACGGAACTCCTTCACGGCGTCCATGTCGCACATATCCTTCAGGTCCTCGTAATCCCACACGGCGATCTTCTGGATCTCGTGGCTGGTACGGAAGCCGTCAAAGAAGTTGATGAAGGGGACCTTCCCCTCCAGAGCGGCCAGGTGGGCCACAGGGGACAGATCCATGACCTCCTGCACGTTGCCCTCGCACAGCATGGCAAAGCCGGTCTGGCGGCAGGCCATCACGTCGGAGTGGTCGCCGAAGATGTTCAGCGCCTGGGTGGACACGGTACGGGCGGAGACATGGAACACGGCGGGCAGCTGCTCGGCTGCGATCTTGTACATGTTGGGGATCATCAGCAGCAGGCCCTGGGAAGCGGTATAGGTGGTGGTCAGAGCGCCTGCGCCCAGAGAACCGTGAACCGCGCCGGCAGCGCCGGCCTCAGACTGCATTTCCACCACCTTGACCTGGGTGCCGAAGATGTTCTTCAGCCCGTTGGCGGACCACTGGTCCACAAAGTCGGCCATAGGGGACGACGGGGTGATGGGGTAGATGGCCGCAACCTCAGAGAACGCGTAGGACACGTGCGCCGCAGCGTTGTTGCCATCCATGGACTTCATTTTTCTTACCATAAATGAACCTCCTCATAAAAACATTTCGCGGATTTCTCAACGAAACACCATACATTGTGTATATTACCACAATGTCTTTTTTTTGTAAACTGGGTTTTCCCCCTTTTTCACAGATTGAGGCTTTTTCTTCATCGTGCACAAAAATTCTCACGCCAACCGGGAAGTTTTTTTGGCAATGTATTTCAAAACGGCGGGATATGTGCTAAAATACAGATGAAACATATCAGAAAGCAACATGAGACTGTCGAAAAAAATTGGAAATCTTCCGCCATCGGAAAGGAAGATCGTTACGAAAGAAACCCATCAGGGGTGTCTTTCGTTTGCAATCACAGGTTTTTCAGAACTTATTAGGTTCTGAAAAACCGCACGCAGCTTGTCAAAAAGCCATTTTTGACAAGCTGCGCAGAACACGCGTATTTTTTGTGAAAGGATGTGAGGGGGCATGGTGGTAACGGTACGGTCCCTGGGCCTCAGCGGCATCAGCGGATACGAGGTGTCGGTGGAGTGCTTTTTGTCCGGGGGACTGCCCGCCTTCGACGTGGTGGGCCTGCCGGACGCGGCGGTGCGGGAATCCCGGGAGCGGGTCCGGGCCGCCATCAAGGCCTGCGGGGCCAGATTCCCCGTCAGCCGCATCACCGTGAACCTGGCCCCGGCGGGCCAGCGGAAGGAGGGCACCGTGTACGACCTGCCCATCCTGCTGGGGATCCTTACGGCGGCGGAGGAGCTGAAGGGCCTGCCGGAGGACGCGGCGTTTTTAGGGGAACTGAGCCTCACCGGCGCGCTGCGCCCGGTGACGGGGGTCCTGCCCATGGCCCTGTGCGCCGCCCGGCTGGGCATCCGCCAGCTGTACGTCCCCGCCCAGAACGCCCCGGAGGCCACCCTGGCCCAGGGGATCACCGTCTATCCGGTGGAAAACATCGCCCAGCTGGTGGCCCACCTTACCGGCGACACCCCCATCGCCCCCCAGACCCCCTGGACCCCCTCGCCGGTGTCCCGGACCCTGCCGGACTTTGCCGACGTCATGGGCCAGGAGAACGTCAAGCGCGCCTTAGAGGTAGCCGCCGCCGGGGGCCACAACGTGCTGCTGATCGGCTCCCCCGGCTCCGGCAAGTCCATGCTGGCCCGGCGGCTGCCGTCCATCCTGCCGGATATGACCCGGCAGGAGTCTTTGCAAACCACGGAGGTGTACTCCGTGGCGGGGATGACGGACCCGTCCCACCCTCTGGTGACCCAGCGGCCCTTCCGCAGCCCCCACCACACCGCCTCGCCGGTGTCCCTGTCCGGCGGCGGCACGGTGCCCCGGCCCGGGGAAATTTCCCTGGCCCACAACGGCATCCTGTTTCTGGACGAGCTGCCGGAGTTCGACAAAACCGCCCTGGAGACCCTGCGCCAGCCCCTGGAGGACGGGGTGGTCACCATCACCCGGGTGTCCGGGTCCCTGACCCTGCCCAGCCGGTTCATGCTGGTGTGCGCCATGAACCCCTGCCGCTGCGGGTGGTACGGGCATCCCTCCGGCCGCTGCACCTGTTCGGAAAGCCAGGTGGAGAGCTATATGCGCCGGATTTCCGGCCCCCTGCTGGACCGCATCGACATGCACATCGAGGTGCCGTCGGTGGAGTACGAGGCCATGCGCCGCAAGGAAAAGCCCGAGACCTCGGCCCAGGTCCGCGCCCGGGTCAACGCCGCCCGGGAGCTTCAGAAGCAGCGCTTTTCCGGCACCGGCGTCAGCTGCAACGCCTATATGACCCCGGCCATGATCGGGCAGTACTGCCTGCTGGACCAGGCGGGGGAGCGGCTCATGAAGGGGGCCTTTGACCGGCTGGGCCTCACCGGCCGCAGCCACGACCGCATTCTCCGCATGGCCCGGACCATCGCCGACCTGGACGGCAGTGAGCGCATCGAGGCCGCCCACCTGGCTGAGGCTATTCAGTACCGCAGCAGCAATCTGTTGAAATAACCGGGAAAACACGCTATAATAAAAAACGGAAGGATAACCGGCCCGGGCGGTGCGCCGCCGGAGCCGTCCCCATGAACCTATATACTAAGGAGAAACCCCATGCACGAAATGATCCTGTGCAAGCTGGGCGAGGTGGTCCTGAAGGGCCTGAACCGCCGCAGCTTTGAAATGAAGCTCATGTCCAACCTCCGCCGCCGCACCGCCCGGTTCGGCAGGTTCCGGGTCTATTCCAAGCAGAGCACCATCTATGTGGAGCCTGCGGAGGAGACCTGCGACCTGGCCGGGGCCTATGCCGCCTGCAAGCGGGTGTTCGGCATCATCGCCGTGGCCCGGGCCCTGCCCTGTGCCAAGGAAAAGGAGGCCATTCTGGACACCGCCAAGACCTATCTGAGCAGCGCCCTGACAGCGGCCCGGAGCTTCAAGGTGGAGAGCAAGCGGGCAGACAAGACCTTCCCCATGAGCTCCATTCAGCTGAGCCAGTGGGTAGGCGGCCACCTGCACGAGGCCTTCCCCCACCTGACGGTGGACGTCCACCACCCGGAGCTGACGGTGTATGTGGAGGTCCGGGAGGAGGCCGCCTATGTCCACGCCCCGGCGGAGCCTGCCGCAGGCGGCCTGCCCATCGGCATGGGCGGCCGGGCCGTGAGCCTGCTGTCCGGGGGCATCGACTCGCCGGTGGCCAGCTACATGATCGCCAAGCGGGGCGTGGAGCTGGAGATGATCCACTTTGCCTCGCCCCCCTATACCAGTGAGCAGGCCCGGGAGAAGGTTCTTCAGCTGGCCCGGGAGCTGGTGCCCTGGTGCGGTCGGCTGAATGTCACCATTGTCCCCTTTGCCGAGATTCAGGAGGAGATCCGCCGCAATTGCCCGGAGGACCACTTCACCCTGATCATGCGGCGGTTTATGATGCGCCTGGCCGACGCCCTGGCCCGGGACCTGAACTGCCGGGCCCTGGTCACCGGCGAGAGCCTGGGCCAGGTGGCCAGCCAGACCATGGATGCCCTGGCCGTCAGCGGCGACGTGACGGACCTGCCGGTGCTGCGGCCCGTTATCGGCATGGACAAGGAGGAGATCGTCCGCATCGCCCGGCACATCGGCACGTTTGAAACCTCCATCCTGCCCTATGAGGACTGCTGCACCGTGTTCACTCCCCGCCATCCCAAGACCCGCCCCCACGTGGAGGAGGTCCGGGAGATGGAGCAGGCCCTAGACGTGGAGGGCCTGGTCCGCCGCGCCATGGAGGGCCGGGAAGTGGTAAAGCTCCGCTGAGCCGTTTTAACCCCAACGAAAAGGAAGTGATACCATGCCCCACCAGGCGGAGATCCTTGCCGTGGGCACCGAGCTGCTTTTGGGCAATATTGCCAACACCAACGCGCAGTTTCTGTCGCAGCTGCTGGCCTCGGCAGGGGTCAACGTGCTGTACCACACCGCCGTGGGGGACAACCCCCAGCGTCTGCGGGCGGCGGTGGAGACTGCCCGGTCCCGCTGCGACCTGCTGGTGTTCACCGGCGGCCTGGGCCCCACCTATGACGACATGACCAAGGAGACGGTGGCCGGCGTGTTCGGCCTGGTCCTGGAATACCACCCGGAGGTCATGGAGGAAATTCAGCAATATTTTGACCGTGTGTTCCACCGTCCCATGCCCGCCTGCAACCGCCGGCAGGCCATGCTGCCCCAGGGCTGCACGGTGCTGCACAACCCTGTGGGCACCGCCCCGGGCTGCATCTTTACAGTGGAGGGGGTCACGGCGGTGCTGCTGCCGGGAGTCCCCCACGAGTGCCGGTATCTGGCGGAGCACGCCCTGCTTCCCTGGCTTCAGGGGTGCAGCGGCGGCGTTATCTGCAGCCACGACCTGCGGGTGTTCGGCCTGACGGAGCCCCGGGTCCAGGAGCTGCTGGGGGACCTGATGGACGGCGCGCAGAACCCCTCCCTGGCCCCCTACGCCAAGCCCGGCGAGGTGATGCTGCGGCTGACGGCCAAGGGCGAAAGCCCCCAGGACTGCCAGGAGCGCATGGCCCCTCTGTTCCGGGACGTCCGCTCCCGGCTGGGGGACTGTTTATACGGCGTGGACGTGTCCTCCCTGGAGGAGGTGGTCATCACCCGGCTGCGGCAGAAGGGGCTGACCCTCTCCGCCGCAGAGAGCTGCACCGGCGGCCTCATCGCCAAGCGGCTGACGGACGTGGCCGGAGCCTCGGCGGCGTTTCTGGGGGGTGTGGTGTCCTATACCAACGCCGTCAAGGCCGGGGTGCTAGGCGTGCCCCGGGACCTGCTGGAGCAATACGGCGCGGTGTCGGAGCCGGTGGCCCGGGCCATGGCGGAGGGCGTCCGGCGGCTTACCGGCAGCGACCTTTCGGTGTCCGTCACCGGCCTGGCCGGGCCTGACGGCGACGACCGGGGGAACCCCGTGGGCACCGTATATGTGGGGCTGAGCTGGCAGGGGGGCTCCCTGGTCCGGCGGCTGGCCCTGGGCGGCGACCGGTCCCGCATCCGGCTTCTGGCCGCCAGCAGCGCATTGGATATGATTCGCAGACACCTTTGTGATCTGCCCATAGAACAGGAATAGGAGAAAAGATAACATGGCAGCAAACCCGATGAACAACAAGAACCTGGGCCGGACCCACAGCAAGGAACTGGCCAAAAACAACCGCGGCAAGCGCACCCGGAAAAACAGCGACTATCAGACTGCCGCCACCGCCGCCCGCCAGGCCCAGAGTCAGGCCCCTCAGAAGGCCGCCTGGCCCACCAAGGTGAAGGTCACCCTGGGCATCATGTTCGGCGTGCTGGTGGCGTGCCTGGTGGTGCGGCTGGCGGTCCCCTCCCTGCAGGAAAACCAGATTCTCAACAGCGCCACCACCCTGCTGCTGGGTCTTTCCTGCGGCGCGCTGTATCTGATCCGCAAGGACTACCCCGCCCCCAAGCCCTCGAAGCTGGACGGCGTGGTCAACGCCGTTCTGATCGTGTTCGCCCTGGTATACGGCCTTCTGGGCGTCTGGGGCCTTCTGCAGCTGTTCGCGTAAAATTGTCCCGCCCTGTCCCGCCTCTGTCCCGGGAATTTCCCGTTGACAACCGGGACAGGGCGTGCTATATTGAGGGATAACAAAAGGCGTTGACGAGGAAGCCGCCTGCGGCAGGCAGCAGAGAGGGGCCCATCTTGGTGCAAGGGTCCCGGCTGAAAGCAGGACGCGTACCGCCTCCGAGCCGTCCGCCCAACGGGCCATGGCCCCAGTAGGCCGGACCGGGCCCTCCCGTTACAGAGGAGCTACGAGCGACGGGACGCTGTCCCGTAAGCAGGGTGGAACCGTGGAGTAATGCCGATTACCTCACCCCTGAATCACTGTCAGGGGTGAGGATTTTTATTTTCCCGACCCCAATATCAAGGAGGAATCATCATGAGCGAAGAAAACAAGTACACCTTTGAAAACGAGGAATACCGCCGGACCTATTGGCACACCTGCTCCCACGTCCTGGCCCAGGCCGTCAAGCGCCTGCACCCGGAGGTGAAGCTGGCCATCGGCCCGTCCATCGAAAACGGTTTTTATTACGATCTGGACGCGCCCTTTGCCTTCACCCCCGAGAACCTGGCCGAGATCGAGGGCGAAATGCGCAAGATCTGCAAGGAGAAGCTGAAGCTGGAGCGCTTTGAGCTGCCCCGGGAGGAGGCCCTGCAATACATGGAGGAGCGGCAGGAGCCCTACAAGGTGGAGCTGATCAACGACCTGCCGGCCGACGCCCACATCTCCTTCTATAAGCAGGGAGAGTTCGTGGACCTGTGCGCCGGTCCCCACCTGGATTCCACCGGCCGCATCAAGGGCAACGCCATCAAGCTGACCGCCTGCAACGCCGCCTATTGGCGGGGCGACAGCAATCGCCAGACCCTCCAGCGCATTTACGGCGTGGCCTTCCCCAAGAAGGAGGAGCTGGACGCCTATCTGGAGCGCATTGAGGAGGCCAAGCGCCGCGACCACCGCAAGCTGGGCAAGGAACTGGGCCTGTTCATGATGACCGAGGAGGGCCCGGGCTTCCCGTTCTTCCTGCCCAAGGGCATGGTGCTGAAAAACACCCTGCTGGACTATTGGCGGCAGTGCCACAAGCGCTATGGCTATGTGGAGATCTCCACGCCTATCATCCTCAACCAGGAGCTCTGGCACCGCAGCGGCCACTGGGATCACTACAAGGACAATATGTACACCACCGTCATCGACGGCGAGGATTACGCCATCAAGCCCATGAACTGCCCCGGCGGCATGCTGGTCTATAAGAGCGAGCCCCATTCCTACCGCGATCTGCCCCTGCGCATGGCGGAGCTGGGCCTGGTCCACCGCCACGAGATGTCCGGCGCGCTGCACGGCCTGTTCCGCGTCCGCTGCTTCACCCAGGACGACGCCCACATCTTCATGACCCCCGACCAGATGAAGGACGAGATCAAGAACGTCGTGAAGCTGTTTGACGAGATTTACTCCACCTTCGGCCTGACCTATCAGATCGAGCTGTCCACCATGCCCGAGGACCACATGGGCGACGAGAAGGACTGGAAGTTCGCCGAGGATACCCTGCAGGCGGCCATCACCGAAATGGGCAAGGACTTCGTCATCAACGCCGGTGACGGCGCGTTCTATGGCCCGAAGCTGGACTTCCATCTGGCCGATTCCCTGGGCCGGACCTGGCAGTGCGGCACCATCCAGCTGGACTTCCAGATGCCCGAGCGCTTCGACCTGGAGTATGTGGGCGAGGACGGCGAGAAGCACCGCCCCGTCATGATCCACCGGGCGCTGCTGGGCTCCATCGAGCGCTTCATCGGCGTCATCACCGAGCACTTTGCCGGCGCCTTCCCGGCATGGCTGTCCCCGGTGCAGGTCAAGCTCCTGCCCGTTACCGACCGGGCCATGGACTACGCCAAAAACGTCGCCGCCCAGCTGGACAGCCAGGGCTTCCGGGTGGAGGTAGACGGCCGCAACGAGAAGATCGGCAAGAAGATCCGGGAGGCCACCCTGGAGAAGATCCCCTTCATGCTGGTGGTGGGCGACCGGGATATGGAGGCGGGCACCGTGTCCGTCCGCACCCGCACCGGCGAGGACCTGGGGGCCATGTCCCTGGCGGACTTCGCCGCCAAGCTCCACGAGATCGTGGACTCCAAGGCAAGACAGTAAAAAAAGAACCCTTTTTCTCCGCCGCCCGGGGCTTCCCGGGCGGCGGAGCTGTTGCCTGCAAGGAGGCAACCGGTCCGGAAAATTTGTGGATTTTGTGATTTAGCCCTTGACATTCTCACAGATTTTGTTATAATAATCCATGCTGTTGTCGCAGCGGAATATATGCAGTGGTATCGAAGTGGTCATAACGAGCACGACTGGAAATCGTGTTGTCGTCAAAAGCGGCACGAGGGTTCAAATCCCTCCCACTGCGCCAGAGAAACCCCCGGAAAGCGGATGCTTTCCGGGGGTTTGATTTTGCCCGGCCCGGCAAATAAACCATCCCCCGCCCTGCCAATCGGCAAGGCGGGGGATGCGCTGTTCGGGTTATTCGCCGATGGGATCGTCGTCGGAGTCGTCGTGGACCGGCGCGCCGCCGCTGGCGGGCAGGGGCGCGATGAGGGTGCGGTACAGCCGCCGGAAGAACACCAGCGTCACCAGCAGGGAGGCAATCTCCGCCAGGGGATAGCTCCACCAGACCAGATCATCGTTGCCGATAGAATGGCCGTAGCGGGCCAGGACATAGGCGATGGGCACCAGAAACACCAGCTGCCGGATGATGGAGGTGGTCATGGAGTACACCGCTTTGCCCAGGGCCTGGAAGGAGCTGCCCAGGGCGATGCAGGCTCCGGCCATGCAGAAGCTCAGGGAGATGATCCGCAGGGCAGGGACGCCCACCTGCAGCATGGTGTCCGTGGCATCGAAGATCTTCAGCAGAGGCCCGGGAATGGCCCAGAAGATGACCACGCCCAGCACCATGATGCAGGAGGCGTAGATGGTGCTGCGCTTGATGGTCTCCACCATCCGCAGCCGGTTCTGGGCCCCGTAGTTATAGGCCACGATGGGCACCACGCCGTTGTTCAGGCCGAACACCGGCATGAAGATGAAGCTGTTGAGCTTGAAGTAGATGCCGAAGGCCGTGGCCGCCGTCTCCTTGGCGGAGTGGTACGCGATGAGGATTTTGTTCATGCAGAAGGTCATCACCGAGCCGATGGCCACCATGATGACGCTGGGCAGGCCGATGGCGTAGATGTTGCCCACCAGCCGCCAGTTGGGCCGGAAGCCCCGGAATTGCAGGTGAATTTCCTTGTTCTTCTTCAGGTTGAAGATCAGCGCCAGGATACAGCCGCAGAACTGGCCGATGACCGTGGCCACCGCCGCGCCGGTGACGCCCATGTCCAACACGAAGATAAAGATGGGGTCCAGCACGATGTTCACAATGGCGCCCAGGCCCTGGGTATACATGGACAGGATGGACCGGCCGGTGCCCTGCAGCAGCCGCTCGAACATGATCTCGCAGAACAGGCCCAGGGAGCCGCAGCAGCAGATCAGCAGATAGTCAATGCCGTTGTCGATGATGTAGTCGATTTGGGTCTGGGACCGGAAGAAGGGCCCCGCAAACAGCAGCGCCAGCACGGCGCTGATGACAAAGCCCACCACCGCCAGGAACACGCCGTTGATGGCCACAGCGTTGGCCCGCTCCTGATCCTTGGCCCCCAGGGCCCGGCCCATCAGGGCGTTGACGCCCACGGCGGTGCCGGTGGCCAGACCGATCATCAGGTTCTGGGCCGGAAACGCCAGGGACACGGCGGTCAGCGCCTGCTCACACACCCGGGACACGAACACGCTGTCCACGATGTTGTACAGGGCCTGCACCAGCATGGAGATGATAATGGGCAGGGACATGTTGATAATCAGCTTGGAAATGGGCATGGTGCCCAGCTTGTTTTCCTTTTCCATGGGACTATCCCCTCCTTGATTTCGATTCACAAAAGGATATTGTACCATAGCCTTGGGCAAATGAAAACCCCCTGAAAGCCACATTTTCGTCGGCGTTTCAGGGGATTTTTTATTCATTTTGGAAACTTATTTCGCCCGTCGAAACAATTTCTCACTGGGTCACCAGATAGCTGCCGCTGTCGGGGGCGTAGGCGGTCATGGCCACCACCCGGGTGGCGGCGTCATAGCTTGTGGGCAGGGCCGATGCGTCCGCCTCCGGCATGACATACACCCGGTCAAAGCAGGCCGTCAGCAGCTCCGGCGTCAGGCCGTTGTCCGCCGTGGGCGTCTCCCGCAGCACCACGGACAGCACCGTGCCCTCCGGCAGCTGTTTTTCCAGGGCCTGGGCAAAGTCCTTCAGCACCGCCGTCCTGTCGGCAGGCAGGTCCAGGGCCGTCTGGTCGCCGCTGGTGGGGTACAGGAACCAGTCCAGCAGGATCTCGTCAAAGCCCAGCCGGGCGCACTCCTCGGCCAGGTCCGTGATATACCGCAGGGTCTCCGGCTTGGTGGGGTCCAGCCAGCGGCGGCCGGAGCCGTCCCGGTACAGGACGCCCTCGGCGGTGCACAGGGCCGCCCGGTCCCCCATGGCGTCGGCATAGGCGTTGTCGCAGAAGCAGGCAAGCCTTGCCACGGTGTAGCAGTCGCTGTCCAGAATGGTCTGGAGGTTCCGGCTGGTGGCATTGCCGCCGGTGAGGATGCCCTCCGGCAGGGACACCGCCGTGTGATAGGCCACGGAGCCGTCGTACATCTTCACGTTGACGGCCACGGCCTCCCGGCCCGTCAGCAGATAGCCGGGGTCGCCGCCCAGAACGCCGTAGGGCAGCTCCCAGGCGTGGATGGCCTCCACCTTCTGCCGCTGCGGCTCCTCCCGGGTGATGTCCACGTCATCCGGCACAGGGGCGGGGTCCGGCTGGGGCTTCTCCGGCTCCTTCCGGAACCAGGGCAGCTCCAGATGGGCCTTGCCCTCGTCATCATACACCACATACTCCTGGGTCAGCAGATAGGCCACCGCCGCGATCAGCACCAGCACCAGCACGATGACCAGCGCCACCTTGCCCCGGGTGTTTCTTCCCCGGTAGCGATGATATCCCTTTGTGGTCATGGAGCGCACCTCCGTTCACGGAAAATTCAGGGCTGGATGCTGTCCAGCTGTCCCACCCGGCGGGCATGGCGTCCGCCCTCAAATTTGGTGTTCAGGAACACCTCCACAATGCGCTTGGCCAGGTTGGGGCCGGTGATGCCCGCGCCCAGGGCCAGCACGTTGGCGTCGTTGTGGCGGCGGGTCATTTCGGCGGACAGGGAGTCCGTGCAGTGGGCGCAGCGGATGCCCTTGACCTTGTTGGCGGCGATGGAAATGCCGATGCCGGTGGTGCAGATGACGATGCCCTTTTCGCAGTCGCCGGAGGCCACCAGCCGGGCCACCTTCTCGCCGTAAATGGGATAGTCCACGCTTTCGGTGGAGAAGCAGCCCACGTCCTCAAAGTCGATGTCGTGCTCCTCCAGCCAGATGAGAATGTCCTGCTTCAGCAGATAGCCGCCGTGATCGCAGCCGATGGCAATTTTCATGATTCGTTCTCCTCTCGGGTGTTCACAGGGCCTGAAACTGCGGCCGGCCCCGTTCAAATGTGGTGAAATAGCGGAAGCCGCAGGTCCGCAGAAGCTCCTGGCGCTGCCGGATGAAGCAGCCCACGTCCTCCGGCCGGTGGGCGTCGCTGCCCAGGGTGATGATCTCGCCGCCCAGACTGCGGTACAGCCGCAGAATATCCTCCCCCGGCAGGGGCTCGTTTCCCCGGTTGGTGTTGCACTCGATGCCCACCCCCTGGGGAATGATGGCGCGGAAGATCTCCTCCACCCGGTCCATGTGGCGGCGGAAGGTCATGTGCTCCCCGTGGTGCTCGTTGATATACCGCAGGGGCAGGGTCAGGTGGCCCAGCACCTGGAACCGGCCCCACCGGGCCAGGGCCAGCACATCGTCCAGATAGCTGTCGATGACACTATCATAATACGCTTCGCTGCCTTTTTCAATATAGTACAGGTCCATGTTGGCAAACTTTTTTCCGCTTAGGTGCACGGAGCCGATGACAAAGTCCAGCTCCTCCCCGGCCAGAAGCCGGTCCGCCCGGTCGAAGCTCAGCTGGGCCTCCCCAAGCTCCGCCCCCCGCCGCAGGGTGATCCGGTCCCCCCACAGCGCCTGGGCCTCATGGAACTGCCGCCGGGACTCCTCCCAGTCAAAGTCGTCCCGGGGGGCCAGGGTGCCCCAGTGGATGGTGTCCACATGGTCGGTGATGCACAGCTCCCGCAGGCCCTGCCGGACGGCAGCCTCCGCCGCCTGGGCCATGGTCTGGTGCCCGTCCGGGGAGCAGGTGGAATGGACGTGATAGTCTGCAAGATACATGGCTTACTTCTTCTTTCCGAAAAAGCTGCGGCGCTTTTCGTAGTTGCCTTCGCCCAGGGTCTCGCTGAATTTCTTCAGGGCCTCCTTCTGCTCCCGGTTCAGGTCCCGGGGCGTCTCGATGGTGACGGTGACGTACTGGTCGCCCCGTCCCCGGCCGTTGAGAACGGGAATGCCCTTGCCCCGCAGCCGGAACACGGTGCCGGTCTGGGTGCCCTCGGGGATGGTGTATTTCACCCGGCCGTCGATGGTGGGAATCTCCAGTTCCGCGCCCAGCACCGCCTGGGTGAAGGTGATGGGGGCCTCGCAGAACACGGAGGTGCCCTCCCGGCGGAAGATCTCGTGGGGCCGCACCATCACGGTGATCAGCAGGTCGCCGCTGGGGCCGCCGTTGGAGCCTGCGTGGCCCTGGCCCCGCAGGGAGATGGTCTGGCCGTTGTCGATACCGGCGGGGATGTTCACCTGAATGGTCCGGCGCTTGCGGATGCGGCCGCTGCCGTGACAGTCGGGGCAGGGCTGGTGAATGATCTTGCCGGTGCCCCGGCACTTCTGGCAGGGTCCCTGGCTCTGCATGACGCCAAAGGGCGTCCGCTGGGCCTGGGTCACGGTGCCGGTGCCGCGGCAGTCGGGGCACACCTCCGGCGTGGTGCCGTGGGCGCAGCCGTTTCCTTTGCAGGTGGGGCAGGACTCGCTGCGCTCCACCGTCACGGATTTCTCGCAGCCGAAGGCGGCCTCCGTGAAGTCCACGGACACGCTGGCCCGGATGCTCTCGCCCCGGCGGGGTCCGTTGCGCCGCTGCTGGCCGCCGCCGAAGCCGCCGCCAAAGAAGCTGCCGAAAATGTCGCCCAGGTCGCCGAAGTCGAAGCCGCCTGCCCCGTATCCGCCGCCCTGGCTCGCGCCATAGTTGGGGTCCACCCCGGCGAAGCCGAACTGGTCATATTTCTGGCGCTTATCGGGATTGGACAGCACCTCGTTGGCCTCGTTGATCTCCTTGAACTTCTCCTCGGCCTCCTTGTCGCCGGGGTTCATGTCCGGGTGATACTTCCGGGCCAGCTTTTTGTATGCTCTTTTGATCTCGTCCTCGCTGGCGCCCTTTTCAACGCCCAGGACCTCATAATAATCGCGTTTGTCTGCCATAAAGGCCCGCTCCCTTCTCTGGGTCTTCTATCCCTGAACACCACAGGAAGGGACAGGAAGCCCTGCCCCTTTCCGGTGGTATATTTTCACTTACTTATTCTTGTCGTCATCGTCCACGACCTTGTAGTCGGCGTCGTAATACTGGCCGCCCTGGTCACCCTGGGCGCCGCCCTGCTGGCCGGCCTGGGCGGGGTCGCCCTGGGGCGCCTGCTGCTGATACAGCTTCTCGCTCATCTTGTAGAACAGCTGGGTCAACTCCTCGGTGGCGGCCTTGATGGCGTCGGTGTCCTCGCCCTTCAGGGTCTCCTTCAGCTTGTCGATACCGGCCTGGATGGGGGCCTTCTCGCTTTCAGGCAGCTTGTCGCCCACCTCGCTGAGGGTCTTTTCGGACTGATAGACCATCTGGTCGGCCTGGTTGCGGACCTCCACCTTCTCCTTGATCTTGGCGTCCTCGGCGGCATACTGCTCGGCCTCCTTCACGGCCTTCTCAATGTCGTCCTTGCTCATGTTGGAGGAGGAGGTGATGGTGATGTGCTGCTCGGTGCCGGTGCCCAGGTCCTTGGCGGACACGTTGACGATGCCGTTGGCGTCGATGTCGAAGGTCACCTCGATCTGGGGCACGCCGCGGCGGGCCGGAGCGATGCCGTCCAGGTGGAAGCGGCCCAGGCTCTTGTTGGCGGCGGCCATCTCCCGCTCGCCCTGCAGCACGTTGACCTCCACGGAGGTCTGGTTGTCGGCGGCGGTGGAGAAGATCTGGCTCTTCTTCACGGGGATGGTGGTGTTGCGCTCGATCAGGCGGGTGCACACGCCGCCCATGGTCTCAATGCCCAGGGACAGGGGGGTCACGTCCAGCAGCAGCAGACCCTTGACATCGCCGGTCAGCACGCCGGCCTGCAGGGCCGCGCCCATGGCCACGCACTCATCGGGGTTGATGCCCTTGAAGGGCTCGCTGCCGGTGAAGTTCTTCACGGCCTCCACCACGGCGGGGATACGGCTGGAGCCGCCCACCATCAGGACCTTGGACAGGTCGGAGGGCTTCAGACCGGCGTCGGACATGGCCTGGCGCACGGGGCCCATGGTGGCGTCCACCAGATGGCCGGTGAGCTCGTTGAACTTGGCCCGGGTCAGGGTCACGTCCAGGTGCTTGGGGCCGGTGGCGTCGGCGGTGATATAAGGCAGGTTAATGTTGCTGGTGGTCACGCCGGACAGCTCGATCTTGGCCTTCTCGGCGGCCTCCTTCAGCCGCTGCATGGCAACCTTATCGCCGGACAGGTCGATGCCCTCGGTGCGCTTGAACTCGCTGACCAGGTACTTCATGATGCACTGGTCGAAGTCGTCGCCGCCCAGCCGGTTGTTGCCGGCGGTGGCCAGAACCTCGATGACGCCGTCGTCGATCTCCAGAATGGACACATCGAAGGTGCCGCCGCCCAGGTCATACACCATGATCTTCTGGGCCTGCTCCTTATCCACGCCATAGGCCAGGGCCGCGGCGGTGGGCTCGTTGATGATACGCTTCACGTCCAGACCCGCGATCTTGCCGGCGTCCTTGGTGGCCTGACGCTGGGCATCGGTGAAGTAGGCGGGGACGGTGATGACGGCCTCGGTGACGGTGCTGCCCAGATAGGCCTCTGCGTCGCTCTTGAGCTTCTGCAGGATCATGGCGCTGATCTCCTGGGGCGTGTAGGCCTTCCCGTCGATGCTCACCCGGTGGTCGGAGCCCATCTCGCGCTTGATGGAGGAGATGGTGCGGTCGGGGTTGGTGATGGCCTGGCGCTTGGCCACCTGGCCCACCATGCGCTCGCCGGTCTTGGAGAAGGCCACCACGGACGGGGTGGTGCGGTTACCTTCCGCGTTGGGAATGACAACTGCCTCGCCGCCCTCCATGACGGCTACGCAGGAATTGGTGGTGCCAAGGTCGATACCGATAACTTTAGACATAATAATTGCCTCCTGAATATATGAAATAAAATTTGTTTACAAGGGTCAGTCCACCGGATACTCGGGGATCACGATGGCGGCGATGATATAGCCCAGCAGGCCGCTGCCGCCCAGCAGGCTGAACAGCACCCACGCCAGACGGATGATGGTGGGGTCCATATTGAAATACTCGGCGATCCCGGCGCACACGCCGGAGATCATCCGGTTATCCCGGCTTTTATAAAGTTTTTTTCCGTTCATAGCACATGCTCCTCTCAATTAGCAACCTTCACCATGGCGAACCGCAGGACCTTGTCGCCCAGGGCGTATCCCTGCTGGAATACCTCCACCACGGTGTTCTCCCCGGCCGACTCATCCTCCACATGCATCACGGCGTTGTGGCGGGCGGGGTCAAAGGGCTGGCCCAGGGCCTCAATCTGCTGTACGCCCAGCTTTTCCAGCACGGTCATGAACTGCTTGCAGATCATCTCCATACCCTGGCGGTGGGGGTCCCCCTCCTCGAACTGGGCCAGGCCCCGCTCCAGATTATCCAGCACCTCCAGGAAGGGCTTCACGGTGTCGGCCTTGGCGTCGCCGTAGAGGCTTTCCTTTTCCTTGGCGGTGCGTTTGCGGTAGTTGTCGTATTCCGCCGCCAAACGCAGATATTTGTCGCTGGCGTCGGACACCATCTTGGCCAGCTGCTCCATTTTTTCCATCTGATCCCGGGTAACGGTGAAGGTCTCCTCCGCCGTTTCCGGAGACGGCTCCTGCTGGGGCTGGGTCTCCGGGGTGTCCGTGTTTTCCTGTTCCTGCTTGTTTTCCTGATTCACATTCTCGCTCATGTTTCCTGGTCCTCCTTGGGGGGCAGCTGGTTCTTCCCGAACATGCGGCCCAGGCTCTCGGCAAAGTAGCTCAGGCGCGCCGCCACGGTGGCGTAGTCCATCCGGGTGGGTCCGACCACGCCCACCAGGCCCCGCATATTATCTCCGATGTCATAGCTGGCCACCACCACGCTGCTGTCCCGCAGGGCCTCGTTGAGATTTTCGGGGCCGATGAGGATCTGCACCGGGCCGCCCTCCGTGGGCGCCGGCAGCTGCTCTTTATTGTCCACCATAAAGGTCATCAGGTCGTGGGCCTTGTCCGCGTCCCGGTATTCCGGGAACCGCAGGAATTCCTTGGCTCCGCTGGGAAAGACCTCCTGGCTGTTGGCTTCCTTCAATAACCGTCCGGCATATTCCACCACCTGGTTCAGCGGCAGGAACCACTGGCCGGACACCTGCTCCGACAGGCTCATCAGCCGTCTGTTCATGTCCTCCGGACCGATGCCGGTGAAATGGGTGTTCAGCAGATGGCTCATGTCCGGCAGGCCGCCGTCGGCCACCGGCAATTGCAGGGGCAGAAGCTGGCTTTTCACCTGGCTGTCCGACAGCATCACCACGGCGATGAAGCTGCTCTGGTCCACGGGGATCAGCTCAAAGCGCCGCACGGTGGCGGCTGTCTTGTGATCCGCCACGGCGTAGGCGGGATAGCCCACAAAGGACGAGACCATCTGGCCCGCCCGGGCCATGACCTGATCCGTTCCCGCCAGCTTCTCGGCCAGGGAGGTGTTGAGCTTTTCCTCCTCCTCCCGGCTCAGGGACCGGCGCTCCATCAGCTCGTTGACATACAGCCGGTAGCCCTTGGCGGAGGGGACCCGCCCGGCGGAGGTGTGGGGCTGTTCCAGATAGCCCATCTCCGTCAGGTCCGCCAGCTCGTTGCGGATGGTGGCGGAGCTGATCTTGCCTGGCATCCTCTGGGCGATGGCCTTGGAGCCCACCGGCTCCGCCGCCGCCACATATTCCTCCACCACGATCTTCAGTATCTGTTTTTTTCGATCGGTCAATTCCATATCGTTTTCTCCGTTAGCACTCCAACCTCCTGAGTGCTAAACGCAGTTTACCACCCCCTGCCGCCCTTGTCAAGTGGAAGCCTTTGAATTATTTGTAAACAAAGCCGGTTTCCGCCGGGGAAATCGCCGAAGCGCCGCCGGTGGCGGATGAAGCAAGGCGATTTCGAGGAAGTGCCCCGACTGGCGGGCATGACACAATGCCTGCCAGTCGGCTGGCACGATGGTGGGCAGACGCGGGCCCCGCCCTACGGAACATTTATTGAAAGAACACCTGTAGGGCAGGGCCCATGTGCCCTGCCGCAGGGAACGGGGTGATTCCCGGAAGCCGTCCGTAGGGCCCGCTGCCCTCAGCGGGCCGCGTCACCCTCGGAACAGGGCGATTTCTCCCTTGTGGTGTCACGGCAGGGATACTTTTTGACAAGCAAAAGAGGAACGGCTGCGCCGTTCCTCTTTTGCTATTTGTATTATTCTATGCAGATATTACGCTCTGTATCAGAAGCTGACGTTCTCCGGGTCCGGCTTCTGGCAGGGCTTCACGCCGGTGACGTACAGCACCGGGCCCTCGCCGTCGTAGGCCTGGCACTGCTCCTTCTTCACGGTGGCCTGGATCTCCACCCACTGGCGGTTCTTGAACTTCTCCAGCTCCTGGCCCTTGCACACCAGGGCCAGGAACTGCATATCGTTGTTGCAGCACACCATGGCGAAGCGGCCGGGGCAGTGGATGCCCGGGAACTTCTTGGAGTGGCACATCAGCGCCTTATACCGCACGGTGATGCCGTCGTAGCGCTGGGGGTTGTCCATCATGTCCACATACCAGATGCCGTAGTCGTTGTCCGGCACGTCCAGGTGGCCGCCGGACAGGTCAAAGGGGGCCATGTCCTCGGTGACGTAGTCCTCGCTGGTGCCGTCGGTGTTCTCCAGATAGATGTCGGCCCGCCGGTTCACCATCCGCAGGTTCCGGCCCCGCAGGGCCTTGCGCAGCTCCTCGTTGCAGCGGTTGAAGATGATCATGTCCGCGTTGAGAATTTTTTCCATCATCAGCTGGCCCATGTTCCGCAGATACGGCTCAAAGGTGGTGGCGTCCACCAGGCACATGATCTGATACAGGATCCAGTTGGCGGGCAGACCCTCCCGGTACAGGGGCTCGAAGCTCCACATACCGTTGAACTCGATGATTACCTGCTTGGGGCGGTACTGCTTTTCCAGCTTCTTAAAGAACTCCGGCGTCAGCTGGGCGGGGTCATCCACGGTGTAGGTGAAGACGTTGAACAGGGATTTGGGGTCGTACTCCGTCTCCCCCTCCTCGCAGCACAGCAGCAGCGTCCGGTCCTCGGCGGCGAAGCCGTCCTTCAGGATGCCGTTGATGAAGTCGGTTTTTCCGGCGTCCAGAAAACCGGTGATGAGATATACAGGAATGTCCATAGGCGTCTCCTTACAGGCCGAACAGGGTCTTCAGGCCGTCCTCCTTCAGCTGGGAGCCGATGACGCACAGGCGGCCGGTGTAGTCGGCGGCGCCATAGCGCACCTCGTGCTCCTGGGGCACATAGTCAAAGTGCAGCCACTGGCCGTCGGCGGCGGGCACGATGCCCTTGGCCCGCAGGATGGCACCGTATTCGCCGGAATCCAGGGCCGTCAGAATGCGGTCGATATCCGCCTGGGTGAACTGCTTGGGAGTCTCCGCGCCCCAGCTGGTGAACACCTCGTCGGCGTGGTGGTGATGGTGGTGGCAGGCGCACTCCGGGTCGTCGCACTCACCGTCGCCGTGATGATGGTGGTGATGCTCGTGCTCCTCGTCATGGTCGTGCTCATGATGATGGCAATGCTCGTGCTCGTCCTCATCCTCGTCATGATCATGATCGTGATGATGGTGATGCTCATGCGCATCCTCGTCATGCTCGTCGTGGTCATGATGATGGTGCTCGGCCTCCTCGGCCTCGTGCTCGGCCCGCATCTTCTCCAGCAGCTCGTCGGCCAGGGACACCTTCTCCACGGCGGCCAGAATGGCCTGACCGTCCAGCTGGTCCCAGGGGGTGGTCAGGATGGCGGCGGTGGGGTTCTTCTCCCGCAGCAGGGCCGCAGCGGCCTCCAGCTTCTCCTGGGTCAGCTTCTGGGTCCGGGACAGGATGATGGTGCCGGCGGACTCGATCTGGTTGTTATAGAACTCGCCGAAGTTCTTCATATACACCTTCACCTTGCTAGCGTCGGCCACGGTGACAAAGGAGTTCAGCCTCATATCCGGAATATCCGCCACGGTGTTCTCCACCGCCACGATGACGTCGCTGAGCTTGCCCACGCCGGAGGGCTCGATGAGGATGCGGTCCGGCTGGAACTGCTCCTTCACCTCCCGCAGGGCCTTGCCGAAGTCGCCCACCAGGGAGCAGCAGATGCAGCCCGAGGACATTTCGGAGATCTGGATCCCCGCGTCCTTCAGAAAGCCGCCGTCGATGCTGATCTCGCCGAACTCGTTTTCGATCAGCACCAGCTTCTCGCCCTGATATGCCTCCTTCACCATCTTCTTGATGAGGGTGGTCTTACCTGCGCCCAGGAAACCGGACACGATGTCAATTTTTGTCATAACAGTACCTTCTTTTCTTCTCCCGCCGGGCGGGACATATTTTTTCCCCTATATCATAGCCTATTTTTTCAAAATTGCAAGGGGAGGGGAAAAAATTCACATTTCCGTCCGCATCACCGGCGGTTTGTCCCGCTTTTGCCGGGTTTTGTCCCGGTTTTTCGGCGGGACAGGCCGGGACGGAAACAAAAGGGTAGCCATCCGGCGAAAAATACGGTATAATGGGGAAAATCCAAAAAGCGAGGTATTTCCCCTATGTCCGTGAATCAGCAGCAGACCGGCGAATGGGCTCCCGATTGGGCCCCGGAAACAGAGCCGGAATATACCCCCCGGCCCCGGCGCAGCCGGAAGCAGCGCCGCCCCAAGTGGCCCGGCGTGGTCCTGGCCCTGGTGTGCCTGGCCACCATTGCCGCCCTGGTGTGGCACTTCACCCGGCAGCAGGCAAAGCCCCTGGAGACGGCGGCGGGCTATATCGCCTCGGTGTCGGAAACGGCCCCCCTGTACGATGAGGAGGGCGCCGTTCTGGAGCAGCTGATCCGGGGCAGTCAGGTGACCTATGTGGTGGAGGAGGCCAGTGATGACCACCCGGACCAGGTTCGGGTGCCCCGGGAGGACGGCAGCTTCGGCTGGCTGGACCGGGAGAACCTGACCGATGACCTGAGCGGCGTGGTGACGCTGAAAACCGTGTATGTCCGCCGGGCCCAGAACCTGACGGACGGGGACGGGAACCCCACCGGGCCCCTGGTGCTCCAGGGCCAGGCCCTGACTGTTACCGGCTACCGGGGGCTGACGGAGAACGGCAGCGTGGCCTATTACCAGGCGGAGGGGGGCTGCATCCCCGCCCGGTATGTCCGGCTGACGGAGGAGGAGGCCGCCGCGGCCTATGACGCGGATATGGCCCAGCTCCACGCCGACCGGGGCGACAGCTACGGCGGCGGCGACGCGGCGGGGCTGGACTATGACGCCTATGAAAAGCCCAAGTTCGAGAATAACGTCATGCCCGGCACCGTGAAGGCCCTGTATCTGAACAACGAGGCCATCCGGAATCCGGAGGCATACATCGCCGTGGCCGACGGGTGCGGCATCAACGCCTTTGTGGTGGACATCATGGACGGCGGGGCTATCGGCTACGCCTCGCCGGTGATGCAGCAGTATTCCCCCAGCGCCTATGAGGACGCCTACAACACCTTAGAGGACTATCAGGCGGCGGTGCGGAAGCTGAAGGACGCCGGGTACTATGTCATCGGCCGGATCACCGTATTCAACGATCCCAACCTGGCCACGGACCACCCGGAGTGCGTGGTGGCGGACCTGGACGGCAATCCGCTGAAAATCGGCGGTATGTACTGGCCCAGCGTGTATAACCGCCGCGTGTGGCAGTATAAGGTGGACCTGGCCCTGGAGGCCGCCCAGACCATGGGCTTCAACGAGATTCAGTTCGACTATGTCCGCTTCCCGGACGGCACCTGGGGCTATGACGAGGCGGGCACCATCGACTACCGCAACACCAATGACGAAAGCAAGGCCCAGGCGGTGCAGCGGTTTTTGCAGTATGCCGCCGACCGGCTCCATGAGGCGGGGGTGTATGTCTCGGCAGACGTGTTCGGCGAGTGCGCCGAGAAATACGTCACCGCCTATGGCCAGTACTGGGCCGCCATCAGCGGCGTGGTGGACGCCATCAGCGCCATGCCGTACCCCGATCATTATTCCGCCTCCGGCAGCTGGCTGCCTTGGGAGCACCCCTATGAGACCATGAAAACCTTCGGCGAGAAGGCCGCCGCCCGCCAGCAGGAGACCCCCTCCCCTGCCGCGGTGCGCACCTGGATCCAGTGCTACAACGCCATCCGGGAGCCTTATAACACCTATGGCCCCGATGAGATCGCCGCCCAGATCCGGGCCCTGAACGACACCGGCAACACCGGCGGATACATGACCTGGAACGCTGCGTCCAGCCTGGACAAGTACCGCTATGTCAGCGGCGCGTTTGAATAAGGGCGGGCAAATCGGAATTTGATGGAGGAAGTAAGTATGCTAAACAACATAGAGTTCGACCTTTGGGCTGATGGCTATGACAAAACTGTTGGCATTTCTGATGAGGAAAACACATACCCTTTTGCCGGTTATAAAAGGATTCTTGGGTTCATTTTTCAGGCCATAATGAGAGCTGAAAATGCCGCTGTGCTGGATATTGGATTCGGAACAGGCACATTAACGACAAAACTATACGAGCGAGGCTGTTCCATTTATGGGCAAGACTTTTCATCAAGAATGATTGCGTTGGCGTCTGAGAAAATGCCAAATGCGCATTTATATCAGGGGGACTTTTCAAAAGGGCTTGTCGAACCATTGCGTAACTTTCGTTATGATTATATTGTTGCGACATACTCTCTACATCATTTGACGGATGCGCAAAAGAACGATTTTCTGTTAGACTTGCGTAACTACTTAAAAGAATCCGGTAAAATTATTATCGGCGATGTTGCCTTTGAAACACGAAAGGACTTAGAACAGTGTAAATTGAAGGCAGGAGACACATGGGATAATGATGAAATCTACTTTGTCGTTGAGGAACTGAGAAAAGATTTTCCAGACCTTTCATTTACAAATGTCCGATTGCGCAGGCGTCCTGATTTTGGACTGACAACTTCAAGTTTGCCGGTTATCTTCAACAGGGCGTTTGAATAAAGCAGAAAATGGGATTTGACGGAGGTGCTTGGCGTGGAGATATCCGAAATTTCAAAAAACTATCAGGTGCGGAGGCTGGGCAGGGATGACGTGGACGCCATCTATGAGCTGTGCCGCGAAAACCGGATCTTTTACCGGTATCATGAGCCCTTTGTGACAAAAGAGAGCATATTGGACGACATGGAGGCCCTGCCGCCGGGAAAAAGCCGCGAGGACAAATATTACATCGGCTTTTTCGAGGGCGGGTCCCTGGCGGCCATTATGGACCTGATCCTGGGCTATCCCGAAAAAAACACCGCCTTCATCGGCCTGTTCATGACCGACGTGCGGTATCAGCACCGGGGCGTGGGTTCACAGATCGTCAGCGGGCTTGCGGCGTATCTTTCCTCCTGCGGCTATGGGAAAATACGCCTGGGGGTGGACAAGGGCAATCCCCAGAGCCACGCCTTCTGGACGAAAAATCGTTTCCAGACCATAGGCGAGGCCCGGTACATTGTCATGGAGCGGGAGATATGACGCACCAGGCGGGAGAGCCGGAAACAGGAGGAGAAAAGATGCTGCTGAAAATCACAGACGGTCAGGCGCTGGACGAGAGAAGACTGCTGGATGTCTACGCCGAAAGCAACCTGGAAAACACGGACTTTTTCTGCCCGGAGGAGCCGGACAAGGAGACGGCCGTCCGCATGGTGGAGTCCGGATTTCTGGACTTTCTGAAAAACGAGTTCTTCAAGGAGCCGCAGGCCATTTGCTGGGTCCTTGAGGAGGACGGCGTGTGGGTCAGCGCCCTGAGGATCTGTAGGATTCCGGAGGGGCCGTATTACCTGGAGGCCCTGGAGACGCGCCCGGACCGGAGACGGCAGGGATACGGCGTCCGGCTCCTTTCGGAGGTCCTGGACGCAATGAAGGCGGAGGGGCCGTTCCGGCTCTGCGACTGCGTGGGGAAAAAGAACACCGCGTCCCTGAAGGCCCACGAAAAATGCGGCTTCCGGATCGTGTCGGAGCAGGGCTACGATTACCTGCATCAGGAGGCGGATGACCGGGATTTCGGGCTGGAATACCGCTATGAAAGGCCGTGACAGCTTTGAACAACAAAAGCACCAGGCAGGGGCAGGCCCTGTCTGGTGCTTTTGTTATGCAATCAGCTGTGCATGGGGCAGCCGTGGGAGGTGGGGCCCCGGCGCTGGGCACGGACCTGGATCATCTCACCGGCGATGCTGACGGCGATCTCCTCCGGCGTCACCGCCAGGATGGGAGTGCCGATGGGGGTGTGCACCAGGTCGATGGAGGACTGAGGGATGCCCGCCTCCAGCAGCCGCTGGTTCACCGACGCCGTTTTCCGCCGGGAGCCGATGACCCCCACATAGGCAAAGTCCCCCCGAAGGGTCTGCTCCTCCACCTGGAAGTCCCGGACATGGCCGCTGGTCATGATGACCACAAAGTCCTCGTCGGTGATGGTCAGATAGTCGGAAATGCGGGTGAAGTCCCCGCAGATCACCTGCTCCGCCGTGGGGAACAGCCGGGTGTTGGCCAGCTCCGGCCGGTCATCGAACACCACCGGGCGGAAGCCGATGGTGGTCAGCAGGGGGCACAGGGCCTGGGAGATATGCCCCGCGCCGAACAGCAGGGCCCGCTGGCCGATGGGCAGGGGCAGGGAGATATACCCCGCCGCCATGGAGAAGCCCGGGGTCCGCAGGGCCTGGGCGGTATCCTCCGGCAGACTGCCGGAAACCACATTCTCCCGGTCCAGCAGCGCCGGGGCGGAGCCGTCCTCCGCCAGCACCAGCCAGCCGGCGGTGCGGCGGTTCAGCAGGGCCAGGGCCCGGCTGGCGGTCTCGCTCCACAGGGGGTCCTCCGCCGGGATAAACTGAAAATGGGCGGTAACGTCGCCGCCGCAGACCATGCCGATGTCCCGCTCCGGGGCCTGGTGCAGGGGGAACTCCCGGATGCAGGAGCGGCGCTGGGCCAGCAGCTGCTGGCTCAGCTGGATGCTGCGGCCCTCCACCGCGCCGCCACCGATGGTGCCCACCAGGCGGCCCTCCGCCCCCACCAGCATCTGTGCCCCGGCCTTCCGGGGGGCGCTGCCCCGGTCGGCGATGAGGGTCACCAGCACCGTGTCCCGGTGCTTTTCCACCTCGTAAAACAGCTGGGAGAAAATCTGCTCCATGGGGTCAGCTCTCCTTCCAGGCCCGGGTCTCCTCCAGCAGCCACTGACGCCAGGCATCCACGCCCAGGCCGGACTTGGCGGAGATGGGGAAAATCTTCAGATTGGGGTTGCGGCGGTGGGCGTACTCCACCACCTTGTCCATGTCGAAGTCGAAATAGGGCAGCACGTCGATCTTGTTGATGATCAGAGCGTCGCACACCGTGAAGATCAGGGGGTATTTCAGGGGCTTGTCGTGGCCCTCCGGCACGGAGAGAATCATGGCGTTCTTCACGGCGCCGGTATCGAACTCCGCCGGGCACACCAGATTTCCCACATTCTCCAGCACCACCAGGTCCAGGTCCTCCGTCCCCAGCTCCTGCAGGCCCTGCTCCGTCATGCCGGCGTCCAGGTGGCACATGCCGCCGGTGTGCAGCTGGATGGAGCGGACCCCTGCGCCCGCCATGGCGGCGGCGTCCACGTCGGAGTCGATGTCCGCCTCCATAACGCCGATGCGCAGCTGATCCTTCAGCCCCTCCACGGTGCGCAGCAGGGTGGTGGTCTTGCCGCTGCCGGGGGAGGACATCAGATTCAGCAGAAAGGTCCCCTGGCTCTTCAGCTGTTGGCGGACCCGGTCCGCCTCTCGGTCATTATCGGCGAAAACGCTTTCCTTTACCTGGATGATCTTGTATTGGTCCATAAGAGCGCCTCATTTCTGTGGATTTTTCAGCAGTATAGCATATTCATCATGAATATGCAAATGTTCCGACAGAAAATGTGGAAATTTACCAAAAAAAGTTTGCCTTACCCACCGGTTTGGGGGTATAATGGAGGGACACAAAGGAGGCAGATAGCATGATCTCGACAAAAGGGTGGTATTCCATCCGGATCCTTTTGGACCTGGCGGAGCATCGCAACGGCGGTTATATCCCCATGAAGGAGGTCGCTGCAAGGCAGGACATCTCGCTGAAATATATTGAGAAGCTGATGCCCGCCCTGAAGGCCGCCGGTTTCATTGAGAGCGTTCACGGCATCGGGGGTGGGTATCGTCTGGCCCGGGAGCCGGAAACGTACACCCTGTGGGACATTCTGCTGCGGTCCGAGGGCGATCTGGCCCCGGTGAGCTGCCTGAAGGACGGGGCCGGCGCCTGTGCCCGGGCGGCCGACTGCCGGACGCTGCCGGTGTGGGAGGGGTATTACCGGGTGACCCGGGACTACTTCTCCGGCGTGACCCTGGCAGACCTGATGTCCCTGCCCCAGGGGGACAACTACGTCATCTGAACCTGCGCCGCCCGGCCCGGGACTGCCCATCCCCGGCCGGGCGGCGCAGTTTTCCCGGTTCCGACAAAAAAAAGCGGTTGCAAAACCGCCGGGAGTCTGCTATAATCAGCAGGTAACGGTTCGCAGGGTTAGTACATCGGTAGTACATCGGCTTCCCAAGCCGAGGAGGCGGGTTCGATTCCCGTACCCTGCTCCAAAAAGAAAGACACCCCTACGGGTGTCTTTCTTTTTGGAGCAGCACTTTTGCTCCGCAAAAGTGCTCGCCTGCGGGCGGGCGATTTAACATGCAAGGGAAACCCGACTAAGGTTTCCCTTGCATACATTCCTTTCCTTGCGATATACAGGAGTGCGCATGGGCAGCAAAACCTGTGGGCAATCACAAAAAGAAATCACCATCCCTCAGGATGGTGATTTCTTTTTGTGACATTGGTTTTGCCGCTCCCGGATCAGTAGTATATCCGGCGGCTGCCGGAGACGGTCTCCCGGGTGCAGTAATCGATCCAGGCCACGGCGGCGGAAAGGTCCCGGTCCCGGATGTGGCGGCACAGGCGGATGCTGGTCTCATAGAGCATGGAAACGCCGTTGAGGGCGCAGAACCGCTCCCACAGCACCAGCACTGAGGAATAGAAGGACCGGAAGATCAGGGGCAGCAGGGTGTTGCCCGACTGCATGGCCAGCTCATGCTGGAAGGCAAAGGCCGCCTCCGCCGCATGGTGGTTGTCCCCGGCCTCCCGGATGGCCTCCGCCGCCCGGAACAGGGCGGCGATGTCCTCCTCCGAGGCGCAGGCGATGATCCCCGCCGCCGCCAGCTTGTCCAGGGCGTCCCGGACCTCCAGAATGGAGCGGATCTCCTCGTTGCGCAGGTGGCCCCGGTTATAGGTCATAATGGATTTCAGGGTGTCCAGGGTCCCGGCCCGGCGATAGTCCGTGACGAAGATGCCCACCCGGGGCCGGACCTCTAAAAATCCCCGGCGCTCCAGCTCCGCCACGCCGCTGTTGACCACCGCCCGGCTGACGCCCATGGACTGGTCCAACTGGCGCTCCGGCGGCAGCTGCTGCCCCACCGGCAGCTCCCCGGAGAGGATCATGGCCTCGATGTGGGTGATGAACAGGTCCTTCAGAGACGGGGACACCAGCTTTTCAAACTCCATACGCGCTTCCTCCTCTGGCTGTGGTATGGCCACATACCACAGCCGATTTCGGTTCCATTATATCCGCTTTTTTCGGCTTTTTCAACACTTTCTTCCGTGTGACAGTTGACTTTTTAAGGAAACCTGTGCTATATTGGCGACATAGCCGATGGTCCGGGCTTCTCTGGCTGGACCAGGCGGCTGAGCTTAGGAGACAGAAAAATTTTTAGGAGGAATGGACATGTTATTCCAGATCTATGGCGAGACCGCCCTGTACCAGCTGCTGGGCTTTGTGCTGGTGTTTACCGGGCTGGTGCTGGCCAATGAGTTCGCCCGCCGCACCAAGACCGGCGGCATCATCTGCTTTCTGGTGCTGCCCGCCGTGCTGACGGTGTATTTCATCGCCATTGCCATCGGTGCACGGGCCGGCGCGGAATGGGCCCTGAACAACCAGACCTACACCAACATGAACAGCTGGTTCCACTATGCCAAGCTGTACGCCGCCACCGCCGGGTGCATCGGCTTCATGATGCTCAAATACAAGTGGAGCATCGGCAAGACGGAGTGGTTCAAGGTGTTCCCCTTCGCCATTGTGGCCATCAACATTCTCATCGCCGTGGCCAGCGACTTTGAGTCCGGCATCCGGGGCGCCATGGCCCTGAAGGAGTTCGGCGACCGCTGGTGGCTGTCCTCCGAGAACGTGTGGCTGTACGGCGGCTGGTGGAACTGGGTCAACGGCATCGCCGGTATCGTCAACATCTTCTGTATGACCGCCTGGTGGGGCATTTACTCCTCCAAGGATCAGAAGGACATGCTGTGGCCCGACATGACCTGGTGCTACATCCTGGCCTATGACCTGTGGAACTTCGAGTATACCTACAACTGCCTGCCCACCCACTCCTGGTACTGCGGCCTGGCCCTGCTGCTGGCCCCCACCTTTGCCAACCACTTCTGGAACAAGGGCGGCTGGATCCAGAACCGGGCCAACACCCTGGCTCTGTGGTGCATGTTTGCCCAGGTGTTCCCCCTGTTCCAGGACAACAGCGTGTTCAGCACCATCACCTCCGTCTATGCCAACGGCTTCATGGATCCCGCCATCCGGCCCACGGCGGCCAATCCCACGGCCCAGGGCGTGGTCTCCATTGTGGCACTGGTGGTGAACGTGGTGATCCTGGCCAGCATCATCAAGCGGGCCAAGGCACAGAAGAAGAATCCTTACAAGCAGGAGATCTTCACCGATCAGAGAGACTTCCGGGAGGCCATGGAGAGAGCCTGAGGGTAAGTCACGGCTGTTGGGACCCTCTTTCAGCCGAAGATTTATACGAGAAAAGCACGGCTTGCGCCGTGCTTTTCTTGATACTGTCAAAAATGGGCTTCGCCCATTTTTGACAAAAGGCTTGCAGTCTGCGAGGCTTTTTTGCCCCGCCCTGCGGAGGGACGGCGGTAGGGTCAGCGGATGGCGGTGACGGTGTAGCCCTTGTCCTCCACGGTGCGGCGGAGGGTGTCGTCCTCCACCGGGGCGGTGAGGGTCACCACGGCGGTGCCGGTCTGGTGGCTCACCTGAGCCTCCTGAACCTGGGGCAGAGCCTCCAGGGCGGTGCGGACGGTGGCCTCGCAGTGGGGGCACATCATGCCCTTGATCTCCAGTGTCTTTTCCATAGCTTGTTCCTCCTTGATGTCGTTTAGGTGATTGGTTCTCTTATGATCGTGCCGGTTATCCCGGAGCTTGAACAGATTCAGCCGCAGGGCGTTGGACACCACGCAGAAGCTGGAAAGGCTCATGGCCGCCGCGCCGAACATAGGATTCAGCGTCAGCCCCAGGGGGATGAACACCCCGGCGGCCAGGGGTATGCCGATGGCGTTGTAGAAAAACGCCCAGAACAGGTTTTCGTGGATGTTCCGCAGGGTGGCCCGGCTGAGCCGGATGGCGGCGGGCACGTCCAGCAGACTGCTGTTCATCAGCACCACGTCCGCCGCGTCGATGGCCACGTCGGCTCCCGCGCCGATGGCGATGCCGGTGTCGGCCCGGGTCAGGGCCGGGGCGTCGTTGATGCCGTCGCCTACCATGGCCACCTTGCCCCGCTGCATCAGCCGACGGATGGCGGCCTCCTTGCCCTCCGGCAACACCCCGGCGATGACCTGATCCACCCCCGCCTGGGCCCCGATGGCCTGGGCGGTGCGCTGGTTGTCGCCGGTGAGCATCACCACGCGGATGCCCATGTTCCGCAGCTCCCGGACCGCCCGGGGGCTGTCCTCCTTGATGACGTCCGCCACGGCGATGATGCCCAGCAGCCGGTCTTCCGCCCCGAAGAACAGGGGCGTTTTCCCCTGCCGGGCCAGTTCCTCCGTCCGGGCCTGCAGTTCCGGAGATACAGCGGCGCGCTTGGCCGTAAAGGCGGCGCTGCCGCCCCAGAGAGCCTTCCCCTCCAGCACAGCCGTCAGGCCGTTGCCGGGCAGGGCCTGAAAGTCCGACACCTCCGGAGCCGTAAGCCCCGCCGCCCGGTCCAGCACAGCCCGGGCCAGGGGGTGCTCGCTTTTCTGCTCCAGGGCCAGGGCATAGGTCAGCAGCTCCTGCTCCGTGACGCCCTCCGCCGGAAGGATGTCCGTCACCCGGGGCTGGCCGCTGGTGATGGTGCCGGTTTTGTCCAGAGCCACGATCTGCACCCGGCCCGTTTCCTCCAGGGAGGCGGCAGTCTTGAACAGGATGCCGTTTTTGGCCCCCAGGCCGCTGCCCACCATAATGGCCACAGGCGTTGCCAGGCCCAGGGCGCAGGGGCAGCTGATCACCAGCACGGAGATGCCCCGGGCCAGGGCGTAGCCCACCGGGTGGCCCAGCAGCAGCCACACCGCCGTGGTCACGGCGGCAATGGAGATCACCGACGGAACGAACACGCCGGAGACCTTGTCGGCGATCTTGGCAATGGGGGCCTTGGTGGCGGCGGCGTCGCTGACCATGCGGATGATCTGGGACAGGGTGGTATCCTGGCCCACCCGGGTGGCCCGGCAGCGGAGATAGCCGGACTGGTTCACCGTGGCGGCGGACACTCCGTCGCCGGGAGCCTTGTCCACCGGGATGCTCTCGCCGGTGAGGGCGGACTCATTAACGGCGCTGTTTCCCTCCAGCACCACGCCGTCCACCGGGATGCTCTCCCCCGGCCGGACGGCGAACTCGTCCCCCTGCTGCACCTGCTCCACCGGCACCTCTGCTTCCTTGCCGTCCCGGATCACAGAGGCGGTTCTGGGGGCCAGGCTCATGAGGCTTTTCAGGGCGTCGGTGGTCTTGCCCTTGGACCGGGCCTCCAGCATCTTGCCCACGGTGATCAGGGTCAGGATCATGGCGGCGGACTCAAAATAGAAGTCCATCATATAGGTCATAACGGCGGCTTCATCGCCCCGGACCTGGGCCGCCGTCATGGCGAACAGGGCATAGGTGCTGTAGCCGAAGGCCGCCGTGGCCCCCAGGGCCACCAGGGTGTCCATATTGGGGGCCCGGTGCCACAGGGCCCTGTAGCCGCTGATGAAGAACCTCTGGTTGATGACCATGATGATCACCGTCAGCAGCAGCTGGGTCAGGCCCATGGCCACATGGTTGTTGTCGTAAAACGGCGGCAGGGGCCAGCCCCACATCATGTGGCCCATGGAAAAGTACATCAGCACCAGCAGAAAGCCCACGGACCACAGGAGCCGCCGCCGGATACGGGGCGTCTCGCGGTCCTCCAGCTGCTGCTCGTCGGCGCTGGGAGACGACTGGGCCGCGCCCTTTTCCGACGCGCCGTAGCCCGCCGCCTCCACGGCGGCAATAATGGCGGAGGGCTCCGCCGTGCCCTCTACACCCATGGAATTGGTCAAAAGGCTCACAGAGCATGCCGTGACGCCGGGGACCTTCCCCACCGCCTTTTCCACCCGGGCCGAGCAGGCGGCGCAGCTCATGCCCGTGACATTGTATTGCTTCATTGGGTCCACTCCTATTTCATCAGCTTTTGCAGGGTGGTCACCAGCTCGTCGATGACCTGATCCTTGCCGTCCCGGATGTCCTGGGCCACACAGGTGCGGATGTGGCTGGCCAGCAGCTCCTTGTTGAAGGCGTTGATGGCCGCGTTCACCGCCGCCGCCTGGACCAGGATGTCGGGACAGTACGCCCCGGCCTCCACCATGCCCCGGATACCCCGGATCTGGCCCTCGATGCGGTTGAGCCGGTGGATCAGGCGCTTGTATTCCTCCGGCGAGCGCTCCTTTTTCCGCTGGGAGCAGCGGCAGCAGTTGTGTTCTTCCATAGTTTCCCCGCCTCGCTTCGTTTCATGATACCCCGTGGGGGTATCTATAGTTATATACCCCTCCCGGGTATTTGTCAAGCACAAAAAATCTCCCCGGGCGGGGAGATTTTTGTGTTATTGATAGTCCGACAGCAGGAACATGGGCTTCACGGCCACCACCTCGTCATACTCCCACTGCTCCACCTGGACATCGGCGGTCAGGGCCTTCAGGTCCCGCTTCACCACGTCCAGGGCCTCGTCGGCGGTCTGGGCCCGGCCCTCCCGCAGAACGCGGATCATCCGGGTCAGCACCACCGGGTGGGCATAGCGGGCAGGCAGGGGGAAATCCTTCGGCAGCACCGCCGCCAGGTCCGCCTGGGCCTGCTCCCACTCCCGGGTCAGGGCCGTTTTGTTGTTGCGGGCGGTGGGTAGCACATGGGCCCCGGAGAACAGAAACACCGCCGCCAGGCCGAACAGGGCAAAGTAGATGCCCAGGCTGCTGGTTCCCCGGACCATGGACACCACGCCGTATACCAGGGCGATGAGCCCGGCGATGACGATGGCCAGGGCCACCCACTTATAGCTGGGGTTGGAGCGGTCGTTGACCCGCTTGGCCTTGGCCGCCTGGGACAGGCGGCGGGTCAGGTTGGTGTGGTCCTCTAAGAAGGCGCGGGCCTGCTCCAGGCGCTCCCTTTCGGCCTGGGCCTGGGGCGTCAGCTCCTTGAGGTAACGGCGGGCGTTTTCGGCCCGCTGCTGGGCCATGTGCTGCTCCACCTTGCGGCTTTGCAGCGGCAGGTCCGGGCAGAGCTTGGAGAGGTAGGCCAGTAGGTTGTCCACGTCCTCCTCGTGCTTGAAATTGCACTGCTTTTCGCCGCCGTCGTACTCCACCACCAGGTAGGGGATGGAGCCGAAGGCCCCCTTGCCGGTGAAGCCGCCCTTGCTCATGGCCACACGCTTGAACACGCGGCGCACCGAGGACAGCGCCACATAATAGTGCCGGTCGATGAAAAAGCTGTTGAGATACAGGGCCTTTTCGCCCACGCCGCAGGGGCCGAAGCGGCGGCAGCCCTTCTTATCCGCCGCCAGGGTCTCGTTATCCAGCGTGACGCTGCCAAGGCGTGCAGGTGCAAAGATCATAGCAGTTCCTCCCATAGGGGCAAAGCGGCAGGAGGGGCCTGCCGCTTTGCGAAGTTGTGAAAAAGGGGCGAATTACTTGCCCAGCGTCTCGTAGTGAGGCTGGGTATGGCGCTTCTTGATGGTGTACAGGAAGATACCCAGGAACAGGACGGCCACGGCAATGCCGATGGGGTAAGCCACGGCGGTGTTGTACACGGTGACGCCCTCGGCGGTCTTGTGGTTGATGAACTGGCCCAGGCACTCGTTGCCCAGCAGGAAGTAGGTGGCGGAAACGGCGCTCATGAAGGTGGCAGGCACGGCGGTGATCCAGTAGTTCTTCTTCTCATAGTACAGGTACATGGAAGCGGCCCACAGGACGATCATGGCCAGAGTCTGGTTGGTCCAGCTGAAGTAACGCCAGATAACGGTGTAGTCGATGAAGCCCAGGGCATTGCCCACGCCCAGGACGGCGCCCACGCCCAGAACGGGCACGCACAGCAGCAGACGGTTCTTCCACTTCTTCTGGTCGATCTTGAACCAGTCGGACAGCACCAGACGGGCGCTGCGGAAGGCGGTGTCGCCGGAGGTGATGGGGCAGGCAATCACGCCCAGCATGGCCAGGGCCACGCCCACCTTGCCCATGGTCTTGACGCAGACATCATAGATGGCGGCAGACTGACCATTGGCCAGGATCTCGGCCAGGCCGGTGTTCAGGCCGCCGGTGACCTCATACAGAGCGCAGCCGGCAGCGGCCCACACCAGGGCGATGACGCCCTCGGAAACCATGGCGCCGTAGAACACGAAGCGGCCCTGCTTCTCGCTCTTCATGCAGCGGGCCATCAGGGGACTCTGGGTGGAGTGGAAGCCGGAGATAGCGCCGCAGGCCACGGTGATGAACATGAAGCTCCACACGGGAGTTCCCTTGGGATGCATGGAACCGAAGTGATCCCAGATCTCAGGAATGGTGTACTCAGGCTTGACAAAGATGCCCACGGCCACGCCCACGGCCATGACGATCAGGCAGATACCAAAGATAGGATAAATCTTACCGATGATCTTGTCAATGGAAATAAAGGTGGCGATGAAATAATACACCAGGACGATAATCAGCCAGAACAGAGTGGTGGTGACAATGCCGGTGGAGCCGCCGTTCTTGAACAGGGTGACGATCAGGCCGGCAGGACCCACGGCGAACACGGTGCCCACCATGATCAGCAGCACCACGCTGAACACGCGCATGACGTTCTTCATGAAGCCGCCCAGGTAGATACCGGAGATCTCGGAGATGGAAGCGCCGTTGTTGCGCTCGCTCATCATGCCGGAGAAGTAGTCATGCACTGCACCGGCAAAGATCGTACCAAAGGTGATCCACAGGAACACGATGGGGCCCCACAGAGCGCCCTGCATAGCGCCGAAGATGGGACCAAGGCCCGCGATGTTCAGCAGTTGGATCATGAACAGCTTCCACTGGGGAAGGACCACATAGTCCACGCCGTCGTTGATCTTCACAGCGGGGGTCTCGCGGTCGTCCGGCCCGAAGGTGTTTTCCACCACCTTGCCATAGACGAAATAACCGCCGATGAGCAAGGCCAGGCAAATCAGAAAGCTAACCATTTTTCTCCTCCTCTATTCATACATCATAATGTTTTGGAGCAAAAGGACGCAACTCCTCTTGCATTCCGTCCAATATGATAATTATTTTGCAGAAAAAATCAATTCTCACTTTGTACAAAAATTCTTTACATTTTCATTACGATATTCACGGAAAATTCGCGGATTCTTTATTGCGTTGAAATAATTTGCAGGAGTTCGCGCGAGGACGGCGCAGATTTTTGAAAGATGATACATCGTGTAGCGGTCAGCTTGGTAACGTTTGCGGTCGTTAATTCGGTTTGCGGGGATGAAAGAAATCCTGCACGGCGTAAGCCGCGCAGGATTTCTTGAGACTGTCGAAAAACTCGGAAATCTTCCGCCATCGGAAAGGAAGATCGTTACGAAAGAAACCCATCAGGGGTGTCTTTCGTTTGCAATCACAGGTTTTTCAGAACTTTTTAAGTTCTGAAAAACCGCACACAGCTTGTCAAAAAAGACTTTTTTGACAAGCTGTGAAATCCTGCACGGCGTAAGCCGCGCAGGATTTCTTGAGACTTCTATTGCTCCCGCTTCAGGAGGCGGATGTCCTGGCCGATGAAGGGCAGAAGCTCAAACTCCCCCTCCAGCCGGGACATGATCTGGGCCGAATAGCGACGGCCGATCTGGTCGGGGTCCAGGTTGGTGCTGATGATGGTGCTCTTTCCCGCCAGCAGGCGGCCGTTGAGCAGCTGGTACAGGGCGCTCTGGACAAAGGCGGTGGTCATCTCGGTGCCCAGGTCGTCCAGGATCAGCAGGTCGCAGGCCATGCAGCGCTCCACGCTTTCATCCGGCTCGTCCACGTCGTCCCGGCGGAACTTGGCCGCCTCGAACTGGGAGAAAATATGCCCCGCCGTGTCGTACACCACGGAGAAGCCGTCCTCGCTGACCACCCGGGCGATGCAGGCGGACAGAAACGTCTTGCCCAGGCCCGGCGCGCCGAACAGCAGCAGATTCTGCTTCCCGGGGCGGAAGTCCCGGGCGAAGGACTGGCAGATCTCCAGATTCCGCTGGGCCGCCTCCCGGGGGGAGCGGGGCAGGCCGCCCCGGTCCGTGGAATAGTAGTCCAGGCGGAAGGTGTCGAAGCTCTGGGAGCCGATGTCCAGCATGTGGGACAGCTCCGCGATCTGCTCCCGGGCGTAGTAGCTGCGCAGGCAGGCGCACATGGAGCCGTCCGGCAGGAACCCGGCGTCGCCGCACCGGGCGCACCGGGGTTTCTCCTCCAGATAGTCGGCAGGATAGCCCAGAGCCGTAAGGAGCTCCCCCCGGCGGCGCTGGAGGGCCAGATTCTCGTCCCGGATGGCGTGGATGGCGGGCACCGGGTCCTGGCCCCTTTGCAGAGCCCTGGTGATGATCTGGCTCATGGTGCCGCGCAGGCGGCGGTCGATGTCCGCCAGCTCCGGTTCCCGGGCAAACAGCTGCTGCTGACGCTCTCGGAACTGCCGGGCCCGGCGCTGCTTATCCTCGTCAAAGCGGGCCATGGCCCGGCTGAGAATTTTTCCGTCGTAGGGCATGGGGTTCCCTCCTTTACCGATTTATATTACCACTTCATGTATTTTTCCATGCGGGAGTTGTCCTGATCCGGCTTGTCCGGCTTCGGGGACGGCTGGGCGGGCTTTCCGGCGTCGCCCTGCTGGACCTCCTCCGGCGTGTGCCAGCCGTTTTCGTGCCAGCGGCGGAGGATGCCGTTGAGATACCGCCACTCTAACTGCTTCTTATAGAATATGGTCTTGTCGTAGGCCAGGGCCACCGTTTCCGGCGGGAAGCCCTTGTCCATCCAATCGGAGATGTACTTTTCCTCGCTGGCCACTGGGCGGCGCTGGCCCAGGCCCAGCACCTGCATATAGGCGGACTGGCCCTGCTGTCTGTCCCGCCAGGTTTTCAGATAGCGGGCGGCGCTGTCCTGGTCGAACAGGCCCTGGCGGGCCCAGTAGTAGCCCTCTTTCTCGATCTGGCGCAGGGTGGGGCGGCGGCCGGGGCCGTAGCGCTCCTCGGACCGGGTGATGCAGTGGTTCACCAGCAGATAGATCACGTCCGCCGGCATGCCCAGGTCGTCATACAGCCCCGCCAGCACCTGCAGGTCGGCGGTTTTCAGCTTGCGGCCCAGCTTCTCCTCCACCTGGGGGATCAGCATCCGGAAGGAACGGTCGTCCTCCAGAAGGGCCGCCAGGTCCTGGGCGCTGTATACCGGGCGCTCCTCCGCCGGGGCCGGAGGCGGCGTTTCCGCCGGACGCTGGATCAGGCCCAGCCGCTGCAGGCCCGTTTCCGCCGCATTCAGCCGCAGCTGGCTCCAGCGCAGCCGGGACTGCAGCTCCTGCTCGGTGATGCCCCGGTCCGCCCGCATCAGAAGCAGGTATAAAAGCGCGGCGTCGCCGTCGCCGTTTTTCACCAGGCGGTCCACCTGGTCCGCCGTCAGCACGATGCTGGGGTCATTTTCCCGCAGGATATAGCCGCTCATAGCCGCGCCCTCCCTTCTGTTTTCTTCGGAACCCCTTTATTTTACACGAAATCCCCCGGTTCGTAAAGCCGCCCAGGCAGGTTTTTCACAAAATTCTCCTTTTCGGCAGAAAAGGCTTTTCCCGGCGGGATTTTGTGGTATAATGGAATCTGTATCGGTATGACTCTTTCTGCGGTTTACATAAATAGGAGGATGACATGGCAAATAAGGTGACAATGAACATCTGCGGCCAGGAGTATACCCTGGTGGCAGACGAGAGCGCGGCATATATGGAGAAGGTAGGCGCACTGGTGGACGAGAGGATGCGCCAGGTGCTGGATGCCCTGCACGTGAGCCAGACGGACGCGGCGGTGCTGGCGGCGGTGAACCTGGCGGATGAGCTGCTGAAAAATCAGGCGGCGGCGGAGAATCTGCGCCGCCAGGTGAAAAACTATCTGGACGAGGCCACCCAGGCCAAGAACGAGGCCTCGGAGCTGAAGCGCCAGCTGTTCAAGGCCCAGCAGGGCCGGGGCCAATGATGGAGCTGCTGAGCCCCGCCGGGGGCTGGGAGGCCATGGTGGCCGCCGTGCAGAACGGGGCAGACGCCGTGTACATGGGCTTCGGCGGGCTCAACGCCCGGCGCAGCGCCCGGAATTTCACGGACGAGGAGTTCCGGGAGGCCGTGGCCTACTGCCATCTGCGGGGGGTGAAGGTGTATCTGACCCTGAACACCCTGGTGACGGACCGGGAGCTGCCTGCCGCCGCCGAGGCTCTGAAAAAAGCCTCGGACATGGGGGTGGACGCCATCCTCATCCAGGACTGGGGCATCTGGCGCATGGCCCGGGAAATTGCGCCCGATGTTCCCCTCCACGCCAGCACCCAGATGAGCCTGCACACCCTGGGCGGGGCGTGCAGGGCGGCGGAGCTGGGCCTGGAGCGGGTGGTGCTGGCCCGGGAGCTGAGCCGCCGGGACATCCACACCATAACCCGGGACTGTCCCGCAGAAATCGAGGTGTTCGGACACGGGGCCCTGTGCATGTGCTACTCGGGTCAGTGCGAAATGAGCGCCGTGATCGGCGGACGCAGCGGCAACCGGGGAGCCTGCGCCCAGCCCTGCCGCCTGCCCTACGGCGTCAACGAAAAGGCCGCCAGGGGCCATCCCCTGAGCCTGAAGGACGCCAATCTGGCGGACTATGTGCAGGAGCTGGAACAGATGGGCGTGGCGTGCCTGAAGCTGGAGGGCCGCATGAAGCGGCCGGAATATGTGGCGGTGATCACGGGGATCTATCGCCGTCTGCTGGACGAGAAGCGGGGGCCCAGCCGGGAGGAGTCCCGGCAGCTAGAGGCCGCCTTTTCCCGCAGCGGCTTCACCGACGGATACTATAAGGGGCGCACCGGGCCGGAGATGTTCGGCACCCGGCCGGAGAACGCCCCGGAGCCCAAGGAGCTGTTTGCCCGGGCCAAGGCCGGGTACAGCAGGGAGGACAGCCGCCGGGTGCCGGTGGACATGGTCTGCACCCTGCGGGCCGGGGAGCCGGTATCCCTGACGGCCAGCGCCGGGGGACACGTCGTCCGGGCGGAGGGTCCCGCCCCGGAGGAGGCCCGGAACCGGGCATTGACGGCGGAGGAATTGCAGGCCCGGCTGGAGAAAACCGGCGGCACCGTGTTCCGGCCCCGGGACACCCGGGTGGAGCTGGAGGAGGGGCTGATGCTGCCGGCCAGCGCCGTGAACGCCCTGCGGCGGCAGGCCCTGGAGGGCCTGGAAGCCGCCCTGGCCCAGCCGCCGGTGCGGCGGACGGGTACCCCCTCTCCCCTGCCCCAGGCCCAGCCGGGGCCTGACGCGCCGGTACTGACCTGCTCCATTATGCGGCCGGAGCAGCTGACGGAGCCCCTGGCCCAGTGCGAGACGGTGTATGTTCCGGCGGAGCTACTGGAGAAGCTCGACCTGAACCGCTGGGCGGAGATGACCCATATCTGCGCCGTTCTGCCCCGGATTTTCCGGACGGAGGACCAGGCGGCGCTGCGGGCGCTTTTGCAGCAGCACCGGGAGCACCTGTCCGCCGTGGCCATCGGCAATCTGGGGCACCTGCCCATTGCCGAGGGGCTGGGTCTGCCCCTGTGGGGAGACCTGGGGCTGAATCTTTTCAACAGTGAGTCCCTGCTTTTCTGGAAGGAACTGGGGCTGGAGGCCGCCGCCGTGTCCATGGAGCTGCGGTGGCAGCAGATCCGGGACCTGCGGAAGGTTCTGCCCTGTGAGGCGGTGGTATATGGCCGCCTGCCGCTGATGATCATGGAAAACTGCGTCATCCGCAATCAGCTGGGCTGCCGGGACGCCGGGCGGGACTATGGAGACCGCTCCCCTGCCTGCCGGTGCGGCCAGGAGAATGTCCTGGTAGACCGCACCGGGGCGCAGTTCCCCCTGGTGGGCCAGTGGGGCCACCGGTGCGAGATCGAGAACAGTAAGGTGCTGTTCCTGGCGGATAAGCCGGAGTGGCGGCAGCTGGGGCTGACCCGGGCGCGGCTGCGGTTTACCACGGAGCCGCCGGAGGAGTGTGCGCGGGTGCTGCAGGCCTATCAGGGCCGCAGCGACTACCGGCCGGACCAGCTGACCCGGGGCCTGTTCTACCGGGGCGTGGAATAAATACGCCCGGTTATCAACCTTTACAATCTTTTCACAGTTTGTTTTCACATTCAATAGGAGCAAGTGGTACAATGGAGCTTAAAATCAAGGCGGTGTCGCCGAAAATAGGCCGGGAGTTCCCGCTGCCCCAGTATAAGACGGCGGGAGCGGCGGCCATGGACCTGTGCGCGTGCATGGAGGAGGACGTGACCCTGGCCCCGGGCCAGCGGATGGGCATCCCCACGGGAATTGCCATTGCCCTGCCCTCCCCGGACTATGTGGCCCTGGTGTTCGTGCGCAGCGGCATGGGCTTCAGGCACGGAATCGGCCTGAGCAACGGTGTGGGCGTTATCGACAGCGACTATCGGGGGGAGATCTCTGTGGGGCTGGTGAATCTGTCCGGGGAGGACTATACCATCCGGCCCGGGGACCGCATCGCCCAGCTGATGGTGGTGCCGGTGGTGCGGCCGGAGCTGGTGCAGGTGGACGCGCTGGACGAGACGGAGCGGGGCGCAGGCGGCTTCGGCTCCACCGGGAGGTGAGGCCATGGCAAGGATTGTGCTGGCCTCCGGTTCCCCCCGGCGGCAGGAGCTGCTGACCCGGATCGGCATCCGGGATTTCACCGTGCGGGTTCCTCAGGTGGAGGAGTGGTATCCCCAGGGGCTGACGCCCCCGGAGATCGTGTCGTATATCAGCCGGGAGAAGTCCCAGGCGGTGCCGTCGGAGGAGGACGAGATCGTCATCACTGCCGACACCATGGTGTTTCTGGACCAGCAGCGGCTGGGAAAGCCCAAGGATGAGGCGGACGCCCTGCGGATGCTGACGGACCTGGCGGGGCGGCGGCACACGGTGTGCACCGGCGTTACCCTGCGGCAGGGACAGCGGTCCCTGACCCGGGCCCAGTCCACGGACGTGTATTTCCGGCCCGCCGGCCGGGAGGAGCTGATGGCCTATATCCGGGGCGGCGAGCCCATGGACAAGGCCGGAGCCTACGGCGTGCAGGGCCAGGGGGCCCTGCTGGTGGAGCGCATTGACGGGGATTTTTTCAACGTGATGGGTCTGCCGGTGCTGCTGCTGAGCCGGATGCTGGCGGAGTTCGGCGTGACGCTGCTGTGACCAGTTTGTCAAAAAAGGCTTTTTGACAAGCTCGACGATAAGGAATACGCTATGAAACGATTTTTTCAGAAAAACGGCATTATGATGCTGGCCGCTGTGGTGGTGGTGGCGGTGGGGCTGTGTATCGCCAGCGCCGTCAGCAACCAGACGGGCTTTTTGCAGAACGCCGCCGGGGTGGTCACCTATCCCTTCCGGGCGGCGGGCTCCGCCGTGGCCGGATGGTTCCAGAACATCGGCCAGCGGTTCGAGACGGTGGAAGCCCTGCGCCAGGAGATCGAGGAGCTGCGCAAGGAAAACGCCCAGCTGAAGGAGGATGCGCGCCAGGCCAAGACCGACAGCGAGGAGAACCAGCGGCTGCGGGACCTGAACGGTCTGAGGCAGCAGCGCCGGGACTTCACCTTTGAGGCGGCCCGGGTCATCGAGCGCAGCACCTCCAACTGGTCCAGGACCCTGACCCTGAACAAGGGCACCGGCCTGGGCGTGGCCATCGGCGACTGCGTGGTGGATCAGTACGGCTATCTGGTGGGAGTGGTCACCGAGGCGGGCGCCAACTGGTGCACCGTGACCACCATCCTGGACACGGATTCCCAGCTGGGGGCCCTGGTGTTCCGCACCGGCGAGGTGACGGTGGCCATGGGGGACCTGGCCCTGATGGGGCAGGGAAAGCTGAAGCTGTCGTACCTGGAGGGGGAATCCAGCCTCATCAACGGCGACATGATCGTCACCTCCGGCCTGGGAGGCTACTATCCCTCGGGACTGGTCATCGGCTCCGTGGAGGAGATCAAAACCGATGACAACGGCCTGACCCGCTATGCCACCATCATCCCCAAAACCGATATCACCCAGCTGGTGGAGGTGTTCGTGATCACGGACTTCACCATCGTGGATTGAGAGGAGCGGCCATGAATCAATCCATGAACCAACGGGATATGTTCTTCAAATGGCTGTACTACGCCGGGGCGGTGCTGCTGCTGGTGCTGGTGCAGTCCCTGGTGCTCAACCGCATCTCCGTGTGGGCGGTGCACCCGTTTCTGCCGCCGGTGATCGCCGGGATCATGGCCATGCTGGAGGGTCCCGCCGAGGGGGCCGTGTTCGGCGGCATCTTCGGCCTGCTGTGCGACCTGACTATGCCGGGGGTCATCCCGTGCTTCTATACCCTGGCGTTTCTGGCGGCGGCGCTGCCGGCGGCGATGATCGCCAAGCGGCTTCTGAGCCAAGGATTCCTGTGCGCCGTTCTGTGCGCGGCTCTGGCTCTGGTGATCACGGACCTGCTGCACACGGTGCTGCTGACCTTCCGGCAGGGGGTGGAGCTGAGCGCCGCCCTGTCGCTGACGGGACGGGAGCTGGCCGTGACGGTGGTGCTGTCGCCGCTGGTGTATCTGCTGCTGCGCAGCGTGCACAACCGGATCCTGAGATAGGAGGCGTGCCATGAAGAAAAACGCATTTGACCCGGTGCGGGTCCGCATCTGGACGCTGACGGGGCTGATGGGCCTGTGCCTGCTGGCCTTCGCCGGGGTGATGTACTATACCCAGATCCTCCACGGGGAGGAAAACCGGGCCAAGTCCCTGGCCAGCAACGCCGCCAGCGAGACGGTGGAGGCCTCCCGGGGGATCATCACCGACCGCAACGGCAAGGTGCTGGTGTCCAACCGGCTGACCTATACCCTGATCTTCTCCGCCAAGGATTTTGAGAATGACCAGGACCTGAACGCCGCCATCCTGCGGCTGACGGACCTGTGCGCCGAGAACAACACCGTTTGGAACGATACCCTGCCCCTGAGCAAAACCGCGCCCTACAGCTATACCGACGCCCAGGACAGCGAGGGCTTCGCCCTGTTCCTGAAGAACAAGAGCATCCCCTATTCCAAGCTGTCCCAGGTGACCCCCACCCTGCAGCCGGACCGGTTCATGGCCAGGCTGCGGGAGCTGTTCAAAATCGACAGCAGCTATACCGACGATCAGGCCCGGACCATCGCCGGGGTGCGGTATGAGCTGGCGGTGAAGAGTCTGACAGACGCACAGTACGTCTTTGCCGACGACGTGTCCGTGGAGCTGATCAGCCAGACGGCGGACGGCCAGTATCAGGGGGTATCCACCGGCACCTCCTCCGCCCGGGTGTATAACACCGAGTACGCCGCCCATGTGCTGGGGCGGCTGAGTCCCATCTACTACGAGGACTGGGTAGGCGACCCGGAAAACGGTGTCACCGGCTATCGGGACATGGAGGGCTACTCCATGAACTCCCTGGTGGGCCGGGAGGGCGTGGAGAAGGCCTTTGAGTCCTATCTCCACGGCACCAAGGGCACTCGGATCATCACCACCAACGAGGAGGGGAAGATCACCGGCGAGCTTTACACCAAGGAGCCTCAGCCCGGCGGCACCGTGGCCCTGACCCTGGACATCGATGTGCAGGAGGACACGGAGAAATCCCTGGCCCAGACCATCGAGGCCATGACCGCCAAGGACGGCGTCGTCCGGGGCGGCGCGGCGGTGGTGGTGGGGGTAGGCTCCGGCGAGGTGCTGGCCATGGCCAGCTATCCCACCTATAACCTGTCCACCTTTGACCAGGATTACAGCAAGCTGGTCAGCGACACCGTGGGCACTCCCCTGCTGAACCGGGCCATCGGCGGCGCATACGCCCCGGGCTCCACCTTCAAGCCCTGTACCGCCGTGGCGGCCCTGGAGTCGGGGATCATCACCCCCTCCTCCACCATTGTGGACCGGGGCGTGTATGACTACTACAAATCTCCCCAGCCCCGGTGCTGGATCTACAACGAGTACGGCGGCACCCACGGGCGGGTCAACGTGTCCCAGGCCATCACCGTGTCCTGCAACTATTTCTTCTATGAGGTGGGCCGGTTGACGGGCATCAAGACCCTGGCGGACTACGCCAAGCAGTTCGGCCTGGGCGAGTATACCGGCATCGAGATCGGCGGGGCGGGAAGTGCCGAGGCCAAGGGCTCCATGGCCACCCCGGAGTTTGCCGAGCGCAACGGTCTGGAGTGGACCGACGGCCAGACCCTGACCGCCGCCATCGGCCAGAGCTATGACCTGTTCACACCCCTGCAGCTGGCCAACTACATCGCCACCCTGGTGGGCAGCGGCCAGCACTATGAGGCCCATCTGCTGAAAAACGTGAAATCCTACGACAACTCCTCGGTGATCTACGCCTATGACAAGGCGCCGCTGAACACCGTGGAGATGAGCGACAGCACCTTGCAGGCGGTGAAGGAGGGCATGCACAACCTGACCACCGGGAGCCTGTCCTACTACTTCTCCAATTGCGTGGTGTCCGCCGGCGCCAAGACCGGTACCGCAGAAACCGGTATCGCCAACACCAACAACGGCGTGTTCGTGTGCTTCGCCCCCTATGACGATCCCCAGATCGCCGTGGCCGTGGTCATCGAGAAAGGCGGCTCCGGCGCGGCCCTGGCCTCCACCGCCGTGGACATTGTGAACTCCTATTTCTCCCAGGAGGAGATCGGCGCCGTGGTCATCGGCGAAAATACCCTGCTGAAATGAGGCATTCCATGAGCAAGATCTTTGACTCCCGCGATACGGAATATAAGTCCCCCTTTGGCGCCGCCGCGTGCGGCGCCACTGTCCGTTTCGCGGTTCGACCGGGGGATAAAAACGTTACCGGCGTGACGCTGCTGCTGCGGCGGGAATTTGCGGGTACGGAGCAGGAGGTGGCCCTGTCCCCCGGCGATGACGGCCGGTGGCAGGGGATATACACCGCCCCGGAGGAGCCGGAGCTGGTGTGGTACGCCTTCCGGTTTTCGTATCCGGAGGGGCAGCGGCTATACGGCCTTCACGGCTTCGACGACCAGGCCCGGTGGCAGCTGACGGTTTATGACGACAGCCGCCCTACCCCCGCCTGGTTCGGCCGGGGGATCACCTATCAGATCTTCCCGGACCGGTTCTGCCGCACCCGGGTGCCGGACCCCGCCGGGATGGTGGGGGACCGGGTGATCCACCAGGACTGGGACGACATCCCGGTGTGGCGGCCCGATGCCCAGGGAATCATCCGCAACAACGATTTCTTCGGCGGCAGTCTGGCGGGGATCACCTCCCGATTAGACTACCTACAGAGTATGGGAGTAGGTACGTTGTACCTGTGTCCGATTTTTGAGTCCGACAGCAACCACCGGTATGACACGGCGGACTACCGGCGCATTGACCCCATGCTAGGCACGGAGGAGGACTTCCGCACCCTGTGCCGGGAGGCCGGGTGCCGGGGCATCCGGGTGATGCTGGACGGAGTGTTCAACCACACTGGCAGCAACAGCCGGTATTTCAACGCCCAGGGGTTCTACCCGGAGCTGGGGGCGGCCCAGAGCCGGGAGTCCCAGTATTATAATTGGTACTCCTTCCACCCCTGGCCGGAGGATTACGACGCCTGGTGGGGCATCAAGACCCTGCCGGCGGTGCAGGAGTCCGCGGACAGCTATCGCCGGTTCATCATCCGGGACGGAGACTCCGTGGTGCGGCACTGGCTGCGGCAGGGGGCCTCCGGCTGGCGGCTGGACGTGGCCGACGAACTGCCGGACGGCTTCATTGCCGAAATTCGCAGTGCCATGGACCAGGAGAAGCCCGACAGCTTTCTGCTGGGCGAGGTGTGGGAGGACGGCAGCAACAAGATCGCCTACAGCCAGCGCCGCCGGTATCTGCTGGGCAGCGAGACCCACGGGCTGATGAACTATCCCTTCCGGACGGCGGCCCTGGACTGGCTGCGGGGCGGCGACGCCGCCGTCTTCCGGGACACCATGGAGGTCATCCGGGAGCACTATCCCCGGCCCGCCTTCTACAGCGCCCTGAACATTCTGGGCACCCACGACACGCCCCGGATCCTGACCCTGCTGGGGGCGGAGGATGTGCCGGATACCAAGGACGGCCGGGCGGCGTACCGCCTCTCCCCTGCCCAGCGGCAGAAGGGCCAGGCCCGGCTGCGGGTGGGCGAGATGCTGCTGTACTGCTTCCCCGGCTCCCCTACGGTGTACTATGGGGACGAGGCCGGGATGGAGGGCTTTGAGGACCCCCTGAACCGGGGGACCTATCCCTGGGGCCGGGAAAATCGGGAGCTGCTGGCCTTCTTCCGGCAGCTGGGGCAGCTGCGCCGGGAGCGCCTGTCCATGCAGGAGGGGGATCTGACCTATCTCCATGCCCGGGGCGGCGTTCTGGTGCTGCGGCGGCAGCTGGGGGACGAGATCACCGTGGCAGCCCTGAACGCAGGTGAGGACGCCGCAGAGGTAGCCATCCCCTGGCCCCGGGAGCTGGCCCGGGAGGCCCTGACCTTCCAGCAGTTCTATGCCCCCGGCGGGAATCTGCGGCTGCGGCTGGCGCCGGTTTCGGGGATGATCCTGATATGACCCACGGGGTGAATGTTTCACGTGAAACATTCACCCTTTTTGCGTGTTGGTTTCGTCGTTTCACGTGAAACATTTTTCTCAAGATTTTTCTCATTTTGCAGATTTTCTATTGAAACCGACTGAAAATGTGATATACTAAAATATAGACCGACAGAAAGCGAGTGTGGACAAAGTGGCGAAAATCGTGGCGATCGTGAATCAAAAAGGCGGCGTTGGGAAGACCACCACCTGTGTCAACCTGGCCGCGGCCCTGAAATACCTGGGGAAGCGGGTGCTTTTGTGCGACTTTGACCCCCAGGCCAACGCCACCTCCGGCATGGGGGTGGACAAATCCGTGTCCAACGGCGTGTATGACGTGCTCATCAACGGCGTGGAGACCCGGAAGGCCATCGTCACCACCCCCTATGGCGACGTGCTGCCCAGCAGCAAGGCCCTGGCCGGGGGCGGCGTGGAGATGATCGAAATGGCGGACCGGCAGTTCCTGCTGCGCAGCGCCCTGGACGCCGTCCGGGAGGATTATGACTATATCTTCGTGGACTGTCCCCCCTCCCTGGAGCTGCTGACCCTGAACGCCCTGTGCGCGGCGGATTCTCTGCTGGTACCGCTTCAGGGGGAGTACTATGCTCTGGAGGGGCTTAGTGACCTGATGAACACCGCGCGCATCGTCCGGCGGAACATGAATCCCCGGCTCCAGATCGAGGGCGTGCTGCTGACCATGTTCGACGGGCGCACCAACCTGGCCATTCAGGTAGCCCAGGAGGTCAAGCGGTTCTTCCCCGGGAAGGTGTATGCCACGGTGATCCCCCGGAACATCCGCTTGTCCGAGGCGCCCAGCCATGGAAAGCCCATCACGGCCTATGACCGGGGCTGCCGGGGCGCGGAGGCCTATCTGGCTCTGGCCAACGAATTTCTCAAGAAAAATACCTGATTCCGTGCGGAAAGGAGCGTTTCAGCAATGGCCAACAACCCAAAAGGGCTGGGCAAAGGCCTGGCCGCCCTGTTGGGAGACGACGTGATTGACTCTCAGGAGGAAAAGAGCAGTCTGTTTCTGCCGATTTCTCAGGTGGAAAGCTGCGCATCCCAACCCCGCAAGCAATTTGACCCGGAGTCCCTGGCGGACTTAGCCGACTCCATCCGGGAGCACGGCATCATCCAGCCGCTGACGGTACGGAAGCTGCAGTCCGGCTATTACCAGATCATCGCCGGTGAGCGGCGCTGGCGGGCCGCCCGCTTGGCGGGACTGACCCAGGTGCCGGCCATCGTCATCGAGGCCGACGACCGCAAGGCCATGGAGCTGGCCATGATTGAAAACCTCCAGCGGGAGGACCTGAACCCCATCGAGGAAGCCGAGGGCTATCAGGTGCTGATGAGCCAGTACAACATGACCCAGGAGGAAACCGCCCAGCGGGTGGGCAAGTCCCGGTCCGCCGTGGCCAACGCCCTGCGTCTGCTGAACCTGTGTCCCCCGGTGCGGGCCATGGTGGAGGATGGACGGCTGACCAACGGCCACGCCCGGGCGCTGCTGCCCCTGTCCCCTGCCCTGCAGGAGACCACGGCGGCCAGCATCCTGAAAAATGACCTGTCCGTCCGGCAGACGGAGCAGCTGGTGAAGAAGCTCACCGCCGGGAAGAAGGAGAAGCCCTCCCCTGCCGGTCTGACCGTGGACTATGCCCAGGAGGCCGCCCGGGATCTGGGAAACACTCTGGGCCGGGGATGCCGCATTGTCTCCGGCAAGAAGAAAGGGCGCATTGAGTTGGAATATTACGGTGTGGACGACCTGAACGAGCTGTTGGAGGCCCTGCACACCATCAAAAAACCATGATGTTTCACGTGAAACACGGAAAGGTGCGATAAAAGCCATGCTCGATATCAAATTTGTCCGGGACAATCCGGAAGCCGTTAAGGAAAACATCCGCAAGAAGTTCCAGAACTCCAAGCTCCCCCTGGTGGACGAGGTCATTGCCCTGGACGCCGAGAAGCGGGCCGCCATGAACGAGGCCAACGACCTGCGGGCCCAGCGGAACCAGCTGTCCAAGCGGGTGGGTATGCTGATGGGCCAGGCCAAAAAGGACCCCAGTAAGCTGGCGGAGGCCGAGGAGGCCAAGGCCCAGGTGAAGGCCGACGCCGACCGGCTGGCCCAGCTGGAGGAGATGGAGGGCCGTCTGACCCAGCAGATCACCAAGATCATGATGGTCATCCCCCAGATGATCGACCCCTCTGTGCCCATCGGCCCCGACGACTCCCACAATGTGGAGGTCCAGCGCTTCGGCGAGGCCAACCTGCCGGAGTTCGATATCCCCTATCACACGGAGATCATGGAGCGCTTCGACGGCATTGATATGGATGCCGCCGGGCGGGTGTCCGGCAACGGATTTTACTATCTGATGGGCGATATTGCCCGGCTCCACGAGGCCGTGCTGGCCTATGGCCGGGATTTCATGATCGACAAGGGCTTCACCTATTGCATTCCCCCGTTTATGATCCACGGCAACGTGGTAGAGGGCGTCATGAGCCAGACCGACATGGACGCCATGATGTATAAAATCGAGGGCGAGGACCTGTATCTGATCGGCACCAGCGAGCACTCCATGATCGGCAAGTTCATCGACCAGATCGTACCCGCCGAGTCCCTGCCCCAGACGCTGACCTCCTATTCCCCCTGCTTCCGGAAGGAGAAGGGCGCCCACGGCATTGAGGAGCGGGGCATCTATCGCATTCACCAGTTTGAAAAGCAGGAGATGATCGTGGTCTGCAAGCCCGAGGACTCCAAGAAGTGGTACGAACAGCTGTGGCGCTACAGCGTGGAGCTGTTCCGGTCCCTGGATATCCCGGTGCGGCAGCTGGAGTGCTGCTCCGGCGACCTGGCGGACCTGAAGTGCAGGTCCTGCGACATCGAGGCCTGGTCCCCCCGGCAGCAGAAGTATTTCGAGGTTTGCTCCTGCTCCAACCTGGGCGACGCCCAGGCCCGGCGGCTGAAGATCCGCTATAAGGACGAAAACGGCAAGATGCAGCTGTGCCACACCCTGAACAACACCTGCGTGGCCCCTCCCCGGATGCTGATCGCCTTCCTGGAGAACAACCTCCAGGCCGATGGCTCCGTGCTGATCCCCCAGGCCCTGCGGCCCTATATGGGCGGCCACGACCGCATCGTTCCCAAGCACTGAGGACGGAAGGAGGATACTTATGAAGAAGTTTTTTCATGAGTTCAAGGAGTTTGCCATGCGCGGCAACGTCCTGGACATGGCCATCGGCGTGGTCATCGGCGCCTCCTTCGGCAAGATCACCACTTCCCTGGTCAACGACATCATCATGCCCCTCATCGGTCTCATCACCGGCGGCATCGACCTGACCCAGTGGAACATCGTTCTCAACAAGGCCGCCGTGGCAGCGGGCGATGCTGCGCCGGTAATGCTGGGCATCGGCAATCTGCTGGCGGTGATTCTGGACTTCATCATCGTGGCCTTTGCCATGTTCCTGCTGGTGAAAGCCATGAACAAGCTGGCCGCCCTGAAGAAGAAGGATGAGGAGCCTGCGCCGGAGGAGCCTGCCGGTCCCACCACTGAGGAGCTGCTGGCGGAGATCCGGGACCTGCTGAAGGAGCAGAAGTAATTTGGAAGCCATTCTAAAAGAGGGCCTGGCCCAGCTGGGCCTGGACACGGGAAGCATCCCGGCGCTGACGGAGTTTTCCCGGCGGCTGCTGGAGAAGAACCAGGTCATGAATCTGACCGCCATCACCGAACCGGCAGACGTGGCGCGGCTGCACCTGCTGGACTGCGCCTGCCTGCTGACAGCGGCGGACTTCCGGGGCAAGCAGGTGGTGGACGTAGGCACCGGGGCCGGATTCCCGGGAATGCCCCTGCGGCTGCTGGAGCCGAATTTTGACCTGACCCTGCTGGACAGCCTGGGAAAGCGCATCGACTTTTTGCAGGAGACCGTGGACGCCATGGGCCTGCAGCGGGTCCGGTGCGTCCACGCCCGGGCGGAGGAGTTCGCCCGGCAGCACCGGGAGCAGTACGACATAGCCGCCTCCCGGGCCGTGGCCCAGCTGAATATACTGTGTGAGCTGGCCCTGCCCCTGGTGAAGGTGGGCGGTCAGTTCCTGGCCATGAAGTCGGTGGACACCGACGACGAGATTCAGCGCGCCAGAAGCGCCATTGCCCAGCTGGGGGGCAAAATTGGAAAAATCTGGGATTATGCCATCCCCGGAACGGACGTGCGGCACCGGGTGGTCATCATCCGGAAGGAGCGTCCCACCCCGGCAGCCTATCCCCGGCCCTTCGCCCGCATCAAAAAAGCGCCGTTGGGCTGAGTCCCCAACTGTATACGAGGTACCTGGATATGGGAAAAATCATTGCAGTGGTCTCCGGCAAGGGCGGCACCGGAAAGACCTCCTTCACCGCCAACGTGGGTTTGGCGCTGGCCGCCCTTGGGAAAAATACCCTGTGCCTGGACTGCGACATCACCCTGCGGAACCTGGACCTGGCCCTGGGGTTGACGGACAAGGCCCTGATGGATTTTTCCGACGTCATCGCCGGCCGCTGCTCCCTGTCCGACGCGGCAGCCGATCACCCCAAGTATCCCGGGCTGCATCTGCTGACCGCTCCCCTGTCCCCCGGGGGGCAGCTGGACGTAACCGATGAGCAGATGCGGCAGCTGCTGGACCAGGTGCGCCAGGAGTATGACTATTGCCTCATCGACGCCCCGGCGGGACTGGGTCAGGGCTTCCAGCTGGCCACCGGCTGCGCCGACTGCGTGGTGGTCATCACCACCACCGACGCCTCCGCTCTGCGGGACGCACAGCACACCGTTATGATCCTGGACAAGCGCTTCACCACAGAGAGCCTGTTTTTGGTGGTGGGGCGAGTACAGAAAAAGCTCCTGCGGGCCCTCCACAGCACCATCGACGACGCCATGGACGCTGCCGGCCTTCCCCTTCTGGGCGTGGTCCCGGAGGACAGCGACGTCCCCTATTCCCTCAACCGCGGCATTCCCCTGCGGGATATCAACTATTACGCGGCCCGGGCCTATGAAAACATCGCACGGCGCATCACCGGGCACCAGGTGCCCCTGATGCGAATCTGAAAACACGAAAGGAAGTGCCTCCATGAATATCGCACTGATCGCCCACGACAACAAAAAGGAACTGATGGTCCAGTTCTGCACCGCATACTGCGGCATTCTGGCCCAGCACACCCTTTGCGCCACCGCCACCACCGGCCTCCAGATCGGGGAGGCCACCGGCCTGCGCATCCACCGCTTCCTGTCCTTCGACCACGGCGGCGGCCAGCAGATTGCAGCCCGCATTGCCTATAATGAGCTGGACATGGTTCTCTGCTTCAGCGACCCCAACCAGAAAGTCCCTGACGAGGACGTGGCCAATATCTTCCGCCTGTGCGACCAGAACAATATCCCCTATGCCAGCAACGTGGCCACCGCCGAGATGCTGGTGCTGGGCCTGGCCCGGGGCGACCTGGCCTGGCGTGACATTGTCAACCCCAAAACCAAGCCCTTTACCGCTTGACAAGCGGGCCAGAATGCCATAAAATAGGAAGAACGACCGCCATAAAGGAGACAGGAGTACCTTCACCCCCACCGGCACCAGAGAGGCGCGACACCGGCTGCAAGCGCGCCCCGGCAGGAGAAGCGAAGACAGTCCCCCAGCGGGGATGGAAACATCCACGGCCCGCTCCCCGTAACAGGAGCCCTGAGGGCCCCTTGGGGCTGAATTTGGGTGGCACCACGAAGCGTATTCATGCGCTCTCGTCCCAAACACGGGACGGGAGCGCATTTTTTCGCACCGAAATACACAACAGAAAGGAAATATTTCACCATGGCAACTGTGACCCCCCGGACTCTCTCCGGCTTCATGGAGCTGCTGCCTGCCCCGCAGCAGCAGATGGAGCGGATGATGGAGATCCTGCGCACCACCTACAGCCGATACGGCTTCACTCCCCTGGACACCCCGGTCATCGAGGCCAGCGAGGTGCTGCTGGCCAAGGGCGGCGGCGAAACCGAGAAGCAGATCTACCGCTTCCAGAAGGGCGACGCCGATCTGTCCCTGCGGTTTGACCTGACGGTGCCCCTGGCCAAGTATGTGGCCCTCCACGGCAATGACCTGGCCTTCCCCTTCCGCCGTTATCAGATCGGTAAGGTATACCGGGGCGAGCGGGCCCAGCGAGGGCGTTTCCGGGAATTCTATCAGGCAGACATCGACATCATCGGCGACGGCAAGCTGGACATCACCAACGAGGCGGAGATTCCCTCCATCATCTACCAGACCTTCACCGCCCTGGGCCTGACCCGGTTCCAGATCCGGGTCAACAACCGGAAGATCCTCAACGGCTTCTATGCCATGCTGGGCCTGACGGACCGGTCCGGCGACATCATGCGCACCGTGGACAAGCTGGACAAGATCGGGCCCCATAAGGTCCGCGCCTGCCTGATGGACGACGTAGGACTGACGGCGGACCAGGCGGAGGAGATCATGCGTTTCATCTCCATCACCGGCAGCAATGACCAGGTGCTCTCCGCCCTGGAGGGCTACCGGAGCCGCCATGAGCTGTTTGACCAGGGACTGGATGAGCTTACCACCGTCACCCGTTACCTGGCCGCCTTCGGCGTTCCGGAGGTCAATTTCGCCGTGGATCTGACCATCGCCCGGGGCCTGGACTACTACACCGGCACGGTGTATGAGACCACCCTGCTGGACCATCCGGAGATCGGTTCCGTGTGTTCCGGAGGGCGTTACGACAACCTCGCTGCGTATTATACCGACCGTCAGCTTCCCGGCGTGGGCATCTCCATTGGCCTGACCCGTCTGTTTTATGTGCTGGGTGAGCAGGGCCTCCTGAACCCCTCCCTGCCCACGGCTCCTGCCGATGTGCTGATCCTGCCCATGACCCAGGACCTGACCCCGGCCATCCAGCTGGCTACCCGGCTGCGGGGCGCCGGTGTCCGCACGCAGCTGTATACCGAGCAGAAAAAGTTCAAAGCCAAGATGAACTATGCCGACAAGCTGGGGGTCCCCTATGTGGTGTTCCTGGGGGACGACGAGATCGCCGCAGGGCTGGTGGCCTGCAAGGATATGACCTCCGGCGAGCAGACCAAGCTGTCCTTTGAGGACACTCTGTCCCGGATCACCCAGGGACTGTCCCAGCGAAACCAGGGCAAGGTCATCCTGGAAAAATAAATACAAGCCGAAATATCTGAATGAAATATTTCAGTTTGTAATCAGGCAATTCAATACAGAACGTGATATTGTAATTAAACTATACAAACCTTTATCAGAACAGGAGCGATTCATATGATGCAGATGCGAACCCATACCTGTGGGGAGCTGCGCTTGGCCAACGCGGGTCAGCGCGTGAAAATCGTGGGCTGGATGGAAAACGTCCGGGTCGTGGGCCAGAACTTCGCCTTTGTGGTGCTGCGGGACTTCTACGGCACCACCCAGGTGGTGGTGGAGAACCAGGAGATGATGGACATCATCAACGGCCTGAACAAGGAGTCCACCATCAGCGTGGAGGGTACCGTCCGGGAGCGGGCCAGCAAGAACCCCAAGCAGGCCACCGGCGACGTGGAAGTGGTGCCGGAGAAGATCGAGGTCCTGGGCCGCTGCCGGTACAACAGCCTGCCCTTTGAGATCAACCGCAGCCGGGAGGCCGACGAGACCCAGCGTCTGAAATATCGTTATCTGGACCTGCGGAACCCGGCGGTGAAGAGCAACATCATCCTGCGGTGCCAGGTGGTGTCCGCCCTGCGGGCGGCCATGACCCAGCACGGCTTCCTGGAGATCACCACCCCCATCCTGACCGCCTCCTCCCCGGAGGGCGCCCGGGACTATCTGGTGCCCGCCCGGAAGCACCCCGGCAAGTTCTATGCCCTGCCCCAGGCACCCCAGCAGTTCAAGCAGCTGCTGATGACCGCGGGCTTTGACCGGTATTTCCAGATCGCTCCCTGCTTCCGGGATGAGGACGCCCGGGGCGACCGCTCCCCCGGCGAGTTCTATCAGCTGGATATGGAGATGGCCTTCGCCACCCAGGAGGACGTGTTCGCCGTGCTGGAGGACGTGCTGCCTCCCATCTTTGCCAAGTTCGGCACCTATAACGTGGCCTCCTCCGCCCCCTTCCGCCGCATCGCCTATCGGGACGCCATGGAGACCTACGGCTCCGATAAGCCCGACCTGCGTATTGACCTGACCTGCAAAAACGTCACCTCCCTGTTCGCCGAAAGCGAGTTCGAGGCCCTGCGGGGTCAGACCGTGAAGATGGTCCCCGTGTCCGACTGCAAGCTCACCCGCAAGCAGATCGACAAGCTGCTGGGCGACTGCGAGGTGCAGTCCGGCTCCAAGGCCTACTGGTTCAAGATGGACGAAAACGGCCAGCTGGCCGGCGGCATCGCCAAGTTCGTCACCGGTATCCAGGAGCAGCTGACCCAGACCCTGGACCTGAAGCCCAACACCCTGGTGTTGGTGGCTGCCGGGGCCGCCGCCACCAAGTCCATGGGCGTGCTGATCAAGACCTTCGGCGCAGCCTGCGAGGGACACATGGACAAGGAGCGCTATGAGTTCTGCTGGATCGTGGACTTCCCCATGTACGAGATCGGCGACGAGTCCGGCCAGCTGGAGTTCTGCCACAATCCCTTCTCCATGCCCAGCGGCGGCCTGGAGGTGCTGCTGAAGGCCGAGCGGGGCGAGATCGACCCCCTGACCATCACCGCCGACCAGTATGACCTGGTGTGCAACGGCGTGGAGCTGTCCAGCGGTGCCGTCCGGAACCACGACCCGGAGATCATGGTCAAGGCCTTTGAGCTGGTGCGCCTGGGCGAGGAGGACGTGAAGAAGAAGTTCCCCGCCATGTACAACGCCTTCTGCTATGGTGCGCCTCCCCATGCCGGCATCGCCCCGGGCGTGGACCGCATGGTGATGCTGCTGGCAGGCGAAAGCTCCATTCGGGAGATCATCCCCTTCCCCATGAACAAGAACGCCCAGGATATCATGATGGGCGCCCCCTCCACCGTGGAGCAGAAGCAATTAGATGAATTGCACATTGCTATCGTGGGTGACGTGGAGGAGGACTAAGCCGTATACATCCGGGTTTCGGCGGGGCACATGGGCCCTGCCCTACCGGATTTTTCGGAAATCATAAAATAAGCCAGAACGGCAGGGCTTCGGCCCTGCCGTTCTGGCTTTTATTCGCTTATTCTCCGCTTCGATCATACACGGCCCGGACGTATTTCCGGCCCCGCCAGATGGTGGCCAGGCACACGGCCATGGTAAACCCACCGCACAGAGACACGCACAGCCGGTAGTCCAGCACCTCCCCCAAAGCCCCGATGGCCAGGGACAGCACCGCCGCCGCACCGGTATAGAGCATGGACTCGAAGGCGTTGACCCGGGCCCGCAGCCGGTCCGGGATGTACCGCTGCACCGCCGCCTGGCGCATGGTGGCGCTGTTGGTCCCCAAAAATCCGCACAGGCCCCGGCTGGCCAGCATCAGGGGATACGGCAGCCAAAGCAGCAGCATGTCCATGGCCTCGTACACCATGTACACCAGGAAGGCGAAGCCGTACCGCTTCTTTTCCGGGATCTCCATCCGGTACTGCACAAAGCCGCCCACTGTGCGGCCCAGGAACTCCGCCACGGAGAACAGAGAGTACATGGCCGCCGTCATGCCGGGAAACGTCCGGAAGAACGCCACCAGAATGGGGGAATATCCGCTGGCCACGCCGTTGGTGACGGCCATGTAGCCATAGATGTTCATAAGGCCCTTCTCCTGCCGCAGGTACCGGGCGGCCTCCTTCACATCGGCCCACCAGGCACGGAGGGAGGAGTTCTCCTCCGGCGGGCGGCGCTCCTCGTGAATACGGATGCCGCTTTCCACCGCCGACGCCATCAGGGACAGGACTCCTTGTCCCACCAGCAGCCATGCCGCTCCCACGGCGTCCAGCAGCACCGCCGACAGGGGCAGCATCATCACCCGCAGAACGGGGTACAGGGTGGAGGCCACGGCGTAGCCCTTCTGCTCCGCCCCCTCCGGCAGCAGCATGGGGAAAATGCTGTTGTACGCCAGCTCGTCAAAGGCTCTGAGGGACGCCAGCACCAGGGAAAAGGCCAGGTAGCCCACATAGGAGAACGTGCCCCGCAGAAGATACGCCCCCAGCAGCAGATACATGACGCCGTTGAGCATGTCGCCGCCTATCAGGAAGGGCTTGCGGGGCATCCGGTCCATCCACGGGGCAATGAACAGGGGCAGCAGAAAGCCCGGGATCAGCTCCGTCGCCAGCACCAGCGCCGAGGCCAGGGTGCTGCCGGTCTCGTCGAACACCAAAAACGACATGGCAAAGCCGCCGGCGATGCCGCCTACGGCGCCCAGTCCGCTGGCGGCGATCAGCAGGGTAAAATTCCGTGTCCAGAGTCTGTTTTTCATTGTTTCTCACCTCGGGAATATCATAGCACACTGGTAAGACGATGAAAACGGGGTATATATGGGAAAGTTTTCCCTGTCAATCCCTATTAAATCGGCAGATTCGGTAGTTTGATAGGAAAGTCCCGCAGAAGCTCATAGGCCTGCTTATACTGCCGCCCGGCGGTGAGCCACTCCAGCACCCGGGGTAGGTGAAAGGCCGCGTATCCGATGGGCAGCTCCCGGCGGCAGCGGTTGAATACGTCCATCAGCGCCGCGCCGTAATCCGGGTCCCGCAGATAGCCGGGGTTTTCCAGCCTGCGCCGCACCAGCCCGCAGATCCCCATGCACAGAGCCCGGTCCGGATACTCCTCTGGGGCCGTCTCCGCCCGGTCCAGGGCGTCCAGAGCCTCCCGGGGCCGGCCCAGCCCCTCGCAGCACACCGCCAGCTTGTGCAGCTCCATGACCCGGGGGTGCTCCAGGGCGGAAAAATACCCATACGCCTCCTGATACCGGCTGCACTCCACCTGGGAGGCCGCCCGGTTATAGGCCATGCTCCGCAGATCATCCTGCCGCCCCAGAGCCCGGGCCATACGCTCCGCCGCCTGATAATGCGCCTCCATGCCACCCAGGTCCAGCTGGTTGCAGCAGAGACTCCCCATGAACATCCGGCACTCCAGCATCAGCCGCACCCGGCCGTCCCGGGCCGCCAGGTCATAGCCCTGCTGCAGCAGGGTCATGGCCCCCACATAGTCGCTGCCCTGCTCATACCCGGCGATACCGGCCATGAGATAGCAATACGCCTCCGGCAGCAGGCGCACCGCCTCCATGTCCCGGTTCTGCACCACCCGCAGAATGGCCAGCTGCCGCCGGTCCAGATACGGCTCCAGGGCCGCTGGGATTTCCGTGGAGTTGTTCCGGTCCATGGCGTCCAGCACCAGGCCGTCCGCCGCCAGGGGACTGGACAGAAGCCGGTCCAGGGCGTGCGCGAATATCTCCCGGCTGTCCCGGAAGCCCTCCTTATCCCCGTCCAGCAGGCATTCATACCGGTGCTCCACCAGCCGCTCCAGCTCCGGCAGGCTCCCCCCGTACCAGGGAAGCTCCAGCCTCCGGAACAGCAGCTCCAGCAGCTCCGGGGCCGCCTGCACCTGTCCCTGCTCGATCTTGGACAGATACGACGCCGCGCAGATGTCCCGGCACAGGCCCTCCTGGCTCCAGCCCCGCTTCAGCCGCTGCTGGCGCAGCCGCAGACCCACCGCCGCCGCACCGGCGGAATAGGGTTCCTTCATATGCATCCCCTCCCCTTTTTGCATCCGTTTTGTATCAGTGTAACACAGACGAGGGCATTTGGGAATAAGCAAACTCCCTCCGCCGTTGGCGGAGGGAGTTTATATGCAGTTGTCAGCAGAGCTTGGCGCCGGCGGGGATGGAGTCGTCCAGCAGCAGCAGGTGCAGCTTCTCCTCGCCCTTTTCCTTGTGGACGGCGGAGATCAGCATGCCGCAGCTGGGGATGCCCATCATCTTCCGGGGCGGCAGATTCAGAACCGCCACGGCGGTCTTGCCGATGAGCTGCTCCGGCTGGTAATAGTGCCGGATGCCGGATACGATGGTGCGGTCCGTGCCGGAGCCGTCGTCCAGGGTGAACTTCAGCAGCTTGTCGCTCTTCTTCACGGCCTCGCAGTTCTTGATCTTCACGGCCCGGAAATCGGACTTGCAGAAGGTGTCGAAGTCCACCTGCTCCTGGGTATAGGGCTCCAGCTCCAGGGCGGGCAGGGCCGCCTTGCGCTGGGCCTCCTGGATGGCGTTGAGCTCGGCCAGGGCCTTCTCGGCGTCGATGCGGGGGAACAGGGCCTCGCCCTTGTGAACGGTGACGTCCGGGCGCAGGCTGCCCCACACGTTGGCCTTTTCCCAGGTGCGGCAGCACGGGCAGGCACCGATCTGGTCAAAGATCTTTTCGGCGCTGTCGGGAATGAAGGGAGTCAGCAGCACGGCGCATATGCGGACGGTTTCCAGCAGGTTATACATAACCGTGGCCAGACGGGCCCGGTTGGCGGGGTCCTTGGCCAGGGTCCAGGGGGCATTTTCGTCGATATACTTGTTGGCCCGCTGGATGGTCTTGAAAATCTGCTCCAGGGCGTTCTGGAACTGGAAGTGCTCCATCTCCGCCTCATAGCGGTCCCGCAGGGTGGAGGCCATCTGCTTCAGATCATCGTCGGCGTCGCTGCTTTCCCGCTCCGCAGGCAGGGTGCCGCCGAAGTATTTCTCCACCATGGCGGTGGTGCGGCTGACCAGGTTGCCCAGGTCGTTGGCCAGGTCCATGTTGATGGTCTGGATCAGCAGCTCGTTGGAGAAGTTGCCGTCGGAGCCGAAGGGGAAGGTCCGCAGCAGGAAGAAGCGCAGGGCGTCCACGCCGAACTTCTCCGCCAGGACATAGGGGTCCACCACGTTGCCCTTGGACTTGGACATCTTGCCGCCGTCCATCACCAGCCAGCCGTGGCCGTACACGTGCTTGGGCAGGGGCATATCCATGCTCATGAGCATGGCGGGCCAGATGATGGAGTGGAAGCGGACGATCTCCTTGCCCACAAAGTGGACGTCGGCGGGCCAATACTTGTCGTAATCGTGATACCGGTCGTTCATAAAGCCCAGGGCGGTGGTGTAGTTGAACAGAGCGTCCACCCAGACGTATACCACATGGCCCGGGTCAAAGTCCACGGGAATGCCCCAGGAGAAGCTGGTGCGGCTGACGCACAGGTCCTCCAGGCCGGGCTTGATGAAGTTGTTGACCATCTCATTGACCCGGGAGCGGGGCTGCAGGAAGTCGGTGTCCTCCAGCAGGTGGCGGACCCGGTCGGCGTACTTGCTCAGGCGGAAGAAATAGGCCTCCTCCTCGGCGTCCATGACCTCCCGGCCGCAGTCGGGGCACTTGCCGTCCACCAGCTGGCTCTCGGTCCAGAAGCTCTCGCAGGGCTTGCAGTATTTGCCCTTGTAGGTGCCCTTGTAGATGTCGCCCTTTTCGTACATCTTGCGGAAGATCTTCTGGATGGACTGGCAGTGATAGTCGTCGGTGGTGCGGATGAAGCGGTCGTTGGAGATGTTCATCAGCTTCCACAGGTCCAGGATGCCCTGGGGACCCTCCACGATGTTGTCCAGGAACTCCTTGGGGGTCTTTCCGGCGGCCTTGGCCTTGTCCTCGATCTTCTGGCCGTGCTCGTCGGTGCCCGTCAGGAACAGCACGTCGCAGCCGGTGAGCCGCTTATAGCGGGCCATGGCGTCGGTGGCCACGGTGCAGTAGGTGTGGCCGATGTGCAGCTTGTCCGAGGGGTAGTAAATGGGTGTGGTGATATAGAATTTCTGCTTTTCCATGGGGATCTATCTCCTTTTCCGCCGCTCCGAATGGAAGAGCGGCTTAAAATTTTGGTGTTTTTCCGGCGGCCGGGCAAACAAAAAACGCCCCCGGCTGACTGCCAAGGGCGATGCAGCGCACCGCGGTACCACCTTGCTTCGCCGCGCTCCCTCAGGAGGCGGCCTCATGGGACGCCGACACGTCCCCGCGCTGTAACGGGCACACCCGGTCCGGCTTCACGCGCCCGCGCTGGGCCGGACGGCTCCGGGGCCATGTTCGCCGGGTCCCCCGTGTCCGCTTTCACCTTGCCGGACTCTCTTGTGACGGAGGCTGAACCGGGTACTCTTCCCATCCACGCCGATTTATCCCTATCTTATCTCCGGCGGCGTGGTTTGTCAATGATTTTCTTGGATTATGGCCCGGTTTGTGGTATGATACAGAAAAAAACGAAGGGAGAGCGCCATGAAGCTGGTAAGCTGGAACGTCAACGGCCTGCGGTCATGCCTGACCAAGGGCTTTCTGGAATATGTGAAAAATGAGGATGCGGACGTGATATGCCTGCAGGAGACTAAGCTGCAGCCGGAGCAGGCGGTGTTTGAGCTGGAGGGCTATCACCGGTATTTTTACTCCGCCGAGAAGAAGGGCTATTCCGGCACCGCCGTTCTGACCCGGCAGGAGCCGCTTTCGGTGGTGTTCGGCTTCGGCGATGACATCCACCGCCACGAGGGCCGGGTCATCACCGCGGAATACCCGGATTTCTATCTGGTGTGCTGCTATACCCCCAACAGCCAGGACGGGCTGAAGCGGCTGGATTACCGGATGCAGTGGGAGGACGACCTGCGGGCCTATCTGATGGAGCTGGACCGGACAAAGCCCGTGGTATACTGCGGCGACCTGAACGTGGCCCACCAGGAGATGGACCTGAAAAATCCCAAGACCAACCGGATGAACCCGGGCTTCACCGACCAGGAGCGGGAGAAGATGACCGCCCTGCTGGCCTCGGGCTTTGCCGACACCTTCCGGACCCTGCACCCGGAGGAGATCACCTATTCCTGGTGGAGCTACCGCTTCCACGCCCGGGAGAAGAACGTGGGGTGGCGCATCGACTATTTCATTGTGTCCCGGCGTCTGCTGCCCCGGGTGACGGGCGCCGCCATCCGCACGGAGGTGTACGGCAGCGACCACTGCCCGGTGGTTCTGGAAATTTCCTGAAAAAAACACTTGACTGTCAAGCCCCTTTACCCCTTATACTGCGGATAAAAGGAGGGCAACGCCATGCATATCAAGGACGTAGAGCAGCGCACCGGGCTGTCCCGGGCCAACATCCGATACTATGAACAGGAGGGGCTGGTGCATCCGGCCCGGCGGAAAAACGGCTATCGGGACTACAGCCCCGATGACCTGGAGACCCTGCTGCGGGTCCGCCTGCTGCGGCGGCTGGACGTGCCCATTGAGGAGATCCGATCCATGCAGGCCGGGAAGCTGTCCCTGTCCGAGGCCCTGTCCCAGCGGCTGGCGGCCCTGCGCCGCCGGGAGGAGCAGGCCCGGGCGGATCAGTCCGTGTGCCGGGCCATGCAGGCCGACCACGCCTGCTATGACACCCTGGACGCGGAGAAATACTGGCGGCTTCTGTACACGCCGCCCCAGGCGGCCGCTGCCGCAGCCCGGACGGACCGTCAGGATCCCTGCCCCTGGCGGCGGTTTCTGGCCCGGGGGCTGGATATGCTCCTGTGCTCCTCCGCCGTGGCCCTGGCGCTGATGCTGGGGCGGATCGCGCCCCAGACCCCGGGGTTCTCCCTGCTGACCTATGTGGGAAGCCTGCTGCTGATGCTGGGGGTGGAGCCGGTGCTGCTGCACCTGTGGGGCGTCACGCCGGGCAAGCTGCTGCTGGGGCTGACGGTGGAACAGCCGGACGGCCGCCGCCCCACCTGGGGCCAGGCCTACGCCTACACGGCCATGGCCGTGGTATACGGGATCGCCCTGTACATTCCCGTTCTGCGGCTATGGCGGCTGCGCAGAAGCTATCTGGACTGCCGGGACGGCCTGAAGATGCCCTGGGAGGGAGAGCTCCTGTGCCAGAGCCGGGACATTCCCTGGTGGCGGTGGGCGCTGCTTCCCGCAGCCTGGGGGCTGGTGATCCTGGCCATAATCGGCGGCAGCAACATTCTTCTGATGCCTGCTAACAGCGGGCGGCTGACGGTGGAGGAGTTTGCGGAAAACTTCAACCAGATGGCCCAGGCCACGGATTCTCCCCTGCGGCTACACTCCAATGGCGCATGGGTGCGGGATTCACTCCGGGGATATGCGGCCACCCTGGAAAACGCTTATCCCAGCCGCCTGGAGTACGAAACCGACGCCAACGGATATCTGACCGCCGTGAGGTTCCGGTGCTCCTATACCGCCCAGGGCGGCGGGGACCCGTCCTCCGCCCCGGACTTCGTCTATGCCAGCACTGCCTTTATCCAGCCGCTTCTATTGGCCATGCTGGCCAGCCAGGACGCCTCTGCCCAGGATATGGCGGCCCTGGTCAACGACCGCTGGGACCAGGGCTTTGTGTATGAGACGGAGGACGCCCGCACTTCCGTCACCGTCACCTGCTATGGCTATGTGGTGGATCGCAGCACCGGCATGCTGATTTCCCACGACGCCTCCTGCGGCTTCACCGCCGCCTTTGACATCGTGTGGAACTGAACAGGAAAAAAGGCAGCCGCCCGGTTCGGGCGGCTGCCTTTATAACGCTTGAGGGGTTTCGATCAATACACCCGGGCAGGCTCCTCGCCGTTGAGGACACGCAGAGCGCCCTGGGCCAGGGCCAGCAGCTCATCCTCGCCGGGATACACGGTGATGGGGGCGATCCAGCCCACCATATCGGTGATGGCGTCCACGGTCTCCTGACCGTAGGCAATGCCGCCGGTGAGAATGATCTGATCCACCTTGCCCTTCATGACGGCGGCCATTGCGCCCACTTCCTTGCCGATCTGATAGTGGAATGCATCCACGGTGGCGGCAATCTCCTTGTCGCCCTCGGCGGCGGCCTTCAGCAGGTCACGCATGTCGTTGGAGCCGGTGTAGGCCACCAGGCCGCCGTGGCCGGCCAGCATCTTGCGGACCTCGCCGGCAGTGTACTTGCCGCTGAAGCACAGGCTCACCAGCTGACCGGTGGGCAGGCTGCCGGACCGCTCGGGGGAGAAGGGGCCGTCGCCGTCCAGGGCGTTCTGGGTATCCACCACGCTGCCGTGGACGTGGGCGCCGATGGAGCAGCCGCCGCCCATGTGGCAGACGATGAGGTTCAGATCCTCATACTTCTTGCCGTGCTCCTTGGCGTAGCGCTTGGCCACAGCCTTCTGGTTCAGGGCGTGGAAGATGCTGGTGCGGTGGAACAGGGGGTGACCGGCAAAGCGGGCCACGTCGGACAGCTCATCCACCACCACGGGGTCCACGATGAAGGAGGGGATGCCCAGCTGGTCGCCGATCTCCCGGGCGATGATGCCGCCCAGGTTGGAGGCGTGCTGGCCCTGAACGCCCACGGTGCAGTCGCGGACCAGACGGTCGCTGACGGCGTAGGTGCCGCCCCGGATAGGAGCCAGCAGGCCGCCGCGGCCGGAGACGGCGGACAGGGTCTTCACATCGAAGCCCTGATCCTCCAGGGCCTTCATCACCAGCTTGCGCCGCCAGTCCTTCTGGGCGGGGATGGAGTCAAACTTTTCAAGTTCCTCGGCGCTGTGGCGCAGAGTCTTGTCAAAGAGCAGGTTCTCGTCCTCATAGACGCCGATTTTGGTGGACGTGGAGCCGGGGTTGACGACCAGAATTCTGTAAGACATGGGAATTTTCCTCCTGTTATTTTTTTTGAATTGTTCCGTAAAAAAACAGCCTGATAACGACTTTACTGTATTATACAACAGTCGGTCAAGCCGTGTAAACTATTTTTTCTACTATAAGGAAACAATTTCGCAAAAATGTTAAATTCTTGCCGTTCTTTTTTGGTCCGGCGGCATCACATAAAAAAAGAACGCCCGCAGGCGTTCTTTTTTCGTATTCGTTTACCGCTTGTCGCGGTCGTAGGACACCACCACGCGGCGGTTGGGCTCGGTGCCGATGGAGTAGGTGTTCACACCGGGGACATCCTGCAGGGCGGCGTGGATCACATGGCGCTCATAGGCGTTCATGGGCTCCAGGGTGACGCTGCGGCGATACTTGGTGACCTTTCCGGCCACCTTGCGGGCCAGGGACTCCAGGCTCTGCTCGCGCTTGGCCCGGTAGTTCTCGGCGTCCACATGGACGCGGATGCGCTTTTCCCGGCCGGAATTGACGGCATAGTTGGTCAGTTGCTGGATGGCATCCAGGGTCTCGCCCCGGCGGCCGATGAGCTGGCCCAGCTTCTGGCCCTCCAGCACCACGCTGTAGCGGCCCTTCTCCGTCTCGGTGACCTTCACCTGGGCGGGGCTGTCCATATGCTCCAGCAGGCCCGTCAGGAACTCGGTGATGCGGCGGGCGTTGTCGTCCTGGCAGGACTCCTGAGCCGGGGCGGCAGGGGTCTCCGCAGCCTTGGGGGCTTCGGGAGCCTTGGGAGCGGCCTTGGGCGCCTCAGCCTTCTGGGGCTTGGGCTGCTGGGGTTTCGGCTGGGGCTTGGGCTCGGGCTTCTTTTCGGGTTTCTTCTCCGGCTGGACCGGGGCGGCGGGAGCCTCGGGCTCCTGCTGACCATAGGTCACGCGGACCCGGGCAGGGCTGCTGCCGATGCCCAGAAAGCCGCTCTTGGCCCGCTCCAAAATCTCAACAGAGACATCGTCACGGTCCATCTGCAGCTGCTGGAGCGCTTTGCGGATGGCTTCCTCCTCGGTCTTGCCCGTTACGTCAATATAACTCATAGACAAAACTCCTTAGTCATCATTAGTCATCGTAATGGCTCTTGTCATAGGCGCGGCCCCTGGCATAGGGACGCTGGCCCACGCGGCCGTTTTCGTTGCTTCCGGCAGACTTTTTCTTGTCGCCGGAGGGCTTTTTCTTCCCCTGCTGATTCTGGGGCTTCTTGCCGCCGTTGGCCAGCTGCTGCTGGGCCATCAGCTCCTTCTGGCGCTGATACTTGGCATAGCGCTTTTCCCGGGCGGCCTTCTCCTTCTCCGTCTCCTCGCGGTCCAGAATCTTGTTGAAATACTCGTTCAGGGTGACCTCCTGGATCAGGGAGAACGCGGAGTTGGCAATCCAGTAGATGCACAGAGCGGAGGGCAGGATATAGCCCATCCACAGGGTCATCAGGGGCATCATGTACATCATGGTCTTGGTGGACCCATTGGGGGCAGAGCCATTGGTGCGCATGGTGATGAAGCTCATAGCGAACTGGATGCCGGCGGAGATGATGGGCAGCAGAATGGCGCCCCACACGGGCCAGCCGCCGCCGGGGAACTGGCTGAACAGGTCGCTGGGCCGGTTGGCCAGGTCAATGTGCAGGAAGCTATAGTTCAGGTCGATGAGGCCGTCGAACTTTCCGGCAAACTCCGTCCAATGCTCATGGATGAACTTGGCCAGATAGATCTGTTCATAGGCCTGGCTGCCGTCGGCCACGGTGAAGCCCAGGCTTCCGGCCAGAGTGGTGATCTCGGCGATCACCGTCTCGGACAGGCCCATGAAATACCGCATGGGCACGCGGATGATGTAGTACAGGGCGATCAGGATGGGGAAGGGAATGAAGGACCACAGGCAGCCGGACATGGGGTTGATGCCTTCCTTGGCATACAGCTCCGCCATGGCCTCCTGCTGCTTCTGCTGGTTGTTGGCGTAGCGGGTCTTGATGTCGTTGAGCTTGCCCTGCATGCGGTTCATGCGCAGCATGCTCTTCTTGCTCTTGAGCTGGAAGGGCAGCAGCACCAACTTCACCACCAGGGTAAACAGGATCAGGGCCACGCCATAGGACCCGGTCCAGCTGTAGAACAGCCGGGTCAGGAAGGCAAAGGGAACGCAGATATAATATCCGAGCGTTGCAAACATGGGGTAGTTACCTCCGTTTTTTGTTGGGTGGGAAAAACGAGGTTTTTAGGGAACAGGATCATACCCGCCTTTGTGGAAGGGATTGCATCGCAGAAAGCGCCGCAGCGCCATAAAGCCGCCCCGCAGCGGCCCGTATTTCTCCACGGCCTGCAGGGCGTATTCCGAGCAGGTGGGGATATACCGGCAGCGGGGCGGAAACAGCGGCGACACGGACACCTGATAAAACCGGATGGCCCGCAGGATGGCCCGCTTCATGACGGGTCCTCCCGCAGCAGATTCAGCTGCCTCAGAAGTCGCAGATAGGTGCTCTCCAGCTTTTGATAGCCGGTTTCCACGGCCCGGACCCGGGCCACCACGATGATGTCGTATCCCGGGACCATTTTCGGCTTATTCAGCCGGTAAATCTCCCGGATGCGCCTTCTCACCCGGTTGCGGACCACGGCGCCGCCCAGCTTCGTGCTGACGGAGACCCCCAGGCGGCTCAGCCCCCGGCGGTTCCGCTGGCAATAGATCACCAGCTGCGGCGACACCGCCGACTTCCCCTTGCGGTAGATCCGGCGGAATTCGTAGTTCTCTTTTACCGTGACGGCAGGATTCATGAAAACAAGCACCTTCTCCGCCGGTGCGGCGGCTGAAATGAGCATAGGCCAAAAGGGACGGCAGTTTTCCCTTCCACCGTCCCTGGTCTATCCTTTATGCGCGATGCACTTTCCGCGACCTCAATGGGTCAGGCGAGCGCGGCCCTTGGCGCGGCGGCGGGCCAGAACCTTACGGCCGTTGCTGGTGGCCATTCTCTTGCGGAAGCCGTGCTCCTTGGAGCGCTGGCGCTTCTTGGGCTGATAGGTACGGAACATTGCATGACACCTCCATTTTGTAAAAATCCGGCGGCAGATCGAAGCTGCCGCACATACTCGACGGCGGGCGGAGGACTTGTCCCCCGCGGCCGCAGTTGACAAAGCGGATGCCGCAAAACGGCATGGTAAACATTATACAGAATCCCGGCCCTGCTGTCAACAGAAATCTGCATTTTCCACGAAAAGGTCATTTTGGATGCTCCAGGTACTCCATTCGGCCCATTTTTCGGAAAATACGCAGGAAATGGGGCGTATTTTCTTCCGGAATCTGTTTAGGGAGAAGAAAAAAATTTTATACTTAGTATTAGTATATGTGTGGACTTTCCGGCGCTGATTTGATATAATGTGAGGTGTTATTTTGCCTGAAACAGAGAGAGAAAAACGCATGATCCGCGGGAAAGGGGCGCTTTCATTGAATTCAATCGCAGACGTATGGAAAAACGTGCTGGACCGGCTGCGGTCCCAGCTGTCGGAAACCACCATCAACACCTGGTTCGACGAGGTGGAGGTGGTGACCATGGAGGACTCCGCCTTTGTGCTCCATTGCAGCAACTCCTTCAAAAAATCCACCATTGAGGCCCGGTTCATGAGCCATATCAAGGCCGCGCTGAAGGACATCTTCTCCTCCGACCTGGAGGTAAAAATTCTGGACGATCAGCAGCTTTCCGCCTATCACGGGGTGGCTCCGGACCGGCCCGGCTCCCTGCTGGAGTCCGACGCTTTCACCTTCGGCACCTATGTGGTGGGTCCCCAGAACAAGATGGCCTATGCCGCCGCCCGGGCCGTGGCCGAAAAGCCTGCGGAGCACTATAACCCCCTGTTCATCTATGGCGACTCCGGCCTGGGCAAGACCCACCTGCTGTACGCCATCGCCCACCAGGTCCGCCAGCGGCAGCCGGAGGCCCGCATCGTGTACATCAAGGGCGACGACTTCACCAACGAGCTGATTGCCTCCATCCGGGAGGGAAAAAACGCCGAATTCCGGGAGAAATACCGCCAGTCCACCCTGCTGCTGGTGGACGATATCCAGTTCATCGCCGGCAAGAAGCAGACCCAGGAGGAATTCTTCCACACCTTCAACACCCTGTACGAATCCGGGCGGCAGATCGTGCTGACCTCGGACCGTCCTCCCCGGGAGATGACCCAGCTGGAGGACCGGCTTCAGACCCGGTTCGAGTGGGGCCTGATGGTGGATGTGGCGCCGCCGGACTTTGAGACAAGGCTCGCCATCATCAAAAACAAGGCCGCCCTGCTGGGGGTACAGCTGCCGGACGATATCAGCAGCTTCATCGCCGAAAACCTCACTGCCAACGTCCGCCAGATTGAGGGCGCCCTGAACAAGCTCCTGGCCTATCGGGACCTGCTGGGCAACCAGGTGGACGGCGAGGCCGTCAGCCGGGCCGTAAAGGACATGCTGAAGAAATACAACGAGTTCGTGCCGTCCCCGGCCCTGATTATCGAGTATATCTGCCGCTATTACGACGTGGACGAGGAGCAGGTCCGGGGCCAGGGCCGGAAGCGGGACCTGATGGAGGCCCGGCAGACCGCCATGTATCTGATCCGCCGGATGACCAACCTCTCCCTCAACGACATCGGCAGGGAATTCGGCGACCGGGACCACACCACGGTGCTGCACTCCCTGGACCAGGTGGAGAAGAAAATGCGCTCCGACCCGGCCTACGCCGAAAAGGTCAAGGAAATCACCACCAACATCAACAACAAGAAGTAACCCTCTTTCCACATTCTCTGTGGATTCCACGGGGAAAACCTGTGGAGTACCGGACCCCGGATTTTCCGGTGGAAAACTACCGCCCTTTCTCCCCACCCGGGTGTGGAGAAAGAATCCGCTGATTTCAGGCCCTCCGGCACTTTTCCACATGAATTTTCCCTACGGCGACTGTTACTAAGATAAAGATATCTTTTTGTTCTCTTTTGGAGAACGGAGTCTCTTTTCATTCTGAAAGAAAGGAACGCGTCTCTATGCTTCGATTTTCCTGTGAAAAGGCGCTGCTGCAAAGCGCCGTCAACACCACCTCCCGGGCGGTAGCCGCCAAAAGCTCCATTCCGGCCCTGGAGGGAATCCTGCTGGAGGGGGGCGACACCCTGACCCTGTCCGGCTACAACATGCAGACCGGCATCCGCACCATCGTGGACGCCCAGGTCCAGTCCCCCGGCCGCATCGTCCTCAGCGCCCGGCTGTTCGGCGAGATGATCCGGAAAATGCCGGACGATGTGATCGTGTTTGCGGCGGACGAAAATCTGTCCGTCCATCTGACCTGCGGCGACGCCAGCTTTGAGATTCTGGGCCTGTCCGCCGACGACTATCCGGAGCTGCCGGAGGTGGACGACCAGTTTTCCGTGGACATCCGACAGGGTACCCTGAAGGCCATGATCAACCAAACCAGCTTCGCCGTGTCCACCAACGAGAGCCGCCCCGTCCATACCGGCTCCCTGTTTGAGGTAGGCGACCAGGATCTGACGGTGGTGTCCGTGGACGGCTTCCGCCTGGCCCTGCGCCGGGAGCCTCTGGACCGGGCCGAGGGCGGCGCCTTCAAATTTGTGGCCCCCGGCTCCGCTCTGAACGAGGTGGAGAAAATCTGCGAGGATTCAGACGAAAAAGTCACCATTATCCAGGGCAAACGCCACCTGCTGTTTGAGGCCGGGGCCACCCAGCTGATCTGCCGCCGCCTGGAGGGGGACTTCCTGGATTATAAAAACGCCATCCCCCGGAATAATCCTATTCGCCTGACGGCGGACACCAAGACCATGCTGGGGAGCCTGGACCGGGTCAGCGTGGTCATCAGCGAAAAGCTCAAGAGCCCGGTGCGCTGCGTGTTTGAAAATGGCCGGGTGCTGCTGTCCGCCAAAACCGGCGCCGGCGAGGCCAAGGACATCTGCCCCTTGGACGGCGACGGAAACGGCCTGGAGATCGGCTTCAACAACCGCTATCTCATGGACGCCCTGCGCTACGCTCCGTCGGACGCTGTGACCCTGGAGCTGAACACCAGCATCTCTCCGGCGGTGATCGTGCCCGCAGACGGAGAGGAGAGCTTCCTTTATATGGTGCTGCCAGTGCGGCTGAAAGCGTGATAAATATGGAAATGATTACCATTACCACGGAGTATATCAAGCTCCAGGACCTTCTGAAGCTGGCGGCCGTCACCGCCACCGGCGGCGAGGCCAAGCTGCTAATCCAGGACGGCGAGGTCCTGGTCAACGGCGAGGTGTGCACCATGCGGGGAAAGAAGCTCCGCCCCGGCGACGTGGTGGAGGCCCTGGGGCGGCGCTGCGGCGTGCAGTATGCAGATTGACCGCCTGCTGCTGGAGGGCTTCCGCAATTACGACAGCCAGCAGCTGACCTTCGACGGAAGCTGCAACGTCATATACGGCGAAAATGCCCAGGGAAAGACCAACCTGCTGGAGGCCATCGTATATCTGTCCTGCGGCCGCAGTCCCAGGACCCACGCGGACCGGGAGCTCATCGGCTTTGGTCGGGACCGGGCCCGGCTGGTGGGGCATATTCAGGCCCGGGAACGGGAGTTTGAAACGGAAATTCTCCTGAACCGGGGCCGGAGGCGGAGGATGACCGTCAACGGCGTGGCCGCCAAAAACGGCGGCGACCTGTCCCAGGTGCTGCACACGGTGTTTTTCTCCCCGGAGGACCTGTTTCTCATCCGGGAGGGGGCGGCGGCCCGGCGGCGGTTCATGGACCAGTCCCTGTGCCAGCTGCGGCCCCGGTATGCCGAGGCCCTGGCGGAATACGGGCGGCTGTATGACCACAAGACCCGGATCCTGCGGGACAGCGACGAATATCCCCAGCTGCTGGACACCCTGCCGGACTTCAACCACCGGCTGTGCCAGGTGGGAGCGGTGCTGATCAGCTATCGGGCGCGGTATGTGCAGGCGCTGGCGGTCCATGCCCGGCGGGCCCACTGGGAGTGCTCCGGGGAGCGGGAGGAGCTGGCTCTGTCGTATCAGACCGTGAAAACCGTGGAGGACCCATTGGGTCCGGCGGCGGACATTGCGGCGGCGCTGGCAGAGCACCAGGCACAGCATCATCAGGCGGAGCTGGCCTCCCGGCTGTGTCTGTCGGGACCCCATAAGGACGATATCGCCGTGACGGTAAACGGGCTGGAGGCCCGGCACTTCTGCTCCCAGGGGCAGGTGCGGACGGCGGCCCTGAGCCTGAAGCTGGCGGACCGGGAGATCCACAAAAACGCCATCGGTGAGTATCCGGTGATGCTGCTGGACGACGTGCTGTCGGAGCTGGACCCCCGGCGGCAGGAGTATGTCCTCAACCGCATCGCCGGGGGACAGGTGTTCATCACCTGCTGCGAAAACGACCGGCTGGACGCCCTGCTGTCCGGCCGGGTATACCACATCCGGGAAGGGAAGGCGCTGTGATGGGCTTTCTGCATATCGGCCAGAACGTGATGGTCAACGACCGGCACATCATCGGCATATTCGACCTGGACATTACGTCCCAGTCCCCCCAGACCCGGCGGTTTCTGGACCAGGCGGAAAAGGACAGCGTGGTGCTTCCGGTGTGCGACGACATTCCCAAGTCGTTTCTGGTGTGCGACCATCCGTATCACCGGCAGATCGTGTATATTTCCCAGCTGAACACCCAGACGCTGGTGAAAAGAGCGGAAAAGAAGTGAATTTTTTCCCTGTCATTGCCGGGAGATCGGCAGACACCGGGTTCCCGGGAATGACAGGACAAACCCAAGGAAAGGAAAGATCATCCAATGAGCGAACTGGAAAAAGTCACCGCTGTGGACACCACCTATGACGCCTCGGAAATCCAGGTGCTGGAGGGGCTGGAGGCGGTGCGCAAGCGGCCCGGTATGTATATCGGCTCCACGTCGGCCTCGGGCCTGCACCATCTGGTGTATGAGATCGTGGACAACGCCATTGACGAGGCACTGGCCGGATACTGCACCGAGATCACTGTTACCATCAACCCCGGCGACACCATCACCGTTACCGATAACGGCCGCGGCATCCCCGTGGACATCCAGAAGCAGACCGGCCGGCCGGCGCTGGAGGTGGTATACACCGTGCTCCACGCCGGCGGTAAGTTCGGCGGCGGAGGTTATAAGGTATCCGGCGGCCTCCACGGCGTGGGCGCGTCCGTGGTCAACGCCCTGTCCGAATGGCTGGAGGTGCAGGTTCAGAAGGACGGCAGAATTTACGAGATGAAGTTCTCCCGGGGAGCAATCACCCAGGAGATGAAGATTTTGGGCGACACCGATCAGACCGGCACCGCCGTTACCTTCAAGCCGGATCCGGAGATGTTCGACACCCTGGTGTATGACTATGAAACGCTGCACACCCGGATGCGGGAGCAAGCGTTCCTGAATGCGGGGCTGCGTATCACCATTACCGACGCCCGGCCCGGCCAGGAGCAGAGCGACTCCATGTGCTACGAGGGAGGCATCCGGGAATTTGTTACCTGGCTCAACCGCAACAAGACGGCACTGCATGAGGAGGTCGTCTATCTGGCCGGGGCCAAGGGCGACAGCACCGCCGAGGTGGCGCTGCAATACAACGACAGCTATAACGAGACCTTGGTGTCCTTCGCCAACGACATTCATACCCCTGAGGGCGGCATGCACGAGACGGGCTTCAAAACAGCCCTGACCCGGGTGCTGAACGCCTACGGCATGAAATACGGCATGATCAAGGAGGGCGACAAGGTCTCCGGCGAGGACGTCCGGGAGGGCATCACCGCCGTGATCTCCGTGAAGCTGACGGAGGCCCAGTTCGAGGGACAGACCAAGGCCAAGCTGGGCAACGCCTCCATCCGCACCCTGGTGGACAACGTGGTGTCCGACCAGCTGTCCGTGTATCTGGAGGAGCACCCGGTGGTGGCCCGAACCATTCTGGACAAGGCCCTGACCGCCAACCGGGCCAGGGAGGCCGCCCGGAAGGCCCGGGAGTCCATCCGCCGCAAGACCGCCCTGGGCGGTGCGGCCATGCCCGACAAGCTCCGGGACTGCAACGAGAATAACCCCGAGCTGACGGAAATCTATATCGTGGAGGGCGACTCCGCAGGCGGCTCCGCCACCCAGGGCCGGGACTCCCGGTTCCAGGCCATCCTGCCTCTGTGGGGCAAGATGCTGAACGTGGAAAAGGCCCGGGCGGACAAGGTGTACGGCAACGACAAGCTCCAGCCGGTGATCACGGCTCTGGGCGCCGGGATCGGCGACGAGCTGGACCTGAACCGGCTGCGGTATCACAAGATCATCATCATGGCCGATGCCGATGTGGACGGCGCCCATATCCGGACGCTGCTGCTGACCTTCTTCTTCCGGTTCATGCGGCCCCTGATCGAGGAGGGGTATGTCTACTCCGCCGTGCCGCCGCTGTATAAGCTGACCCGGGGCAAGCAGCAGCGGGTGGCCTATACCGACGAGGAGCGGGACGCCATCTCCGCTGAGATGCGCAGCGGCAACTCCAACGTGAAAATTGACATCAGCCGCTTCAAGGGCCTGGGCGAGATGAACCCCCACGAGCTGTGGGAGACCACCATGGACCCGGAGAAGCGCACCCTGCGCCGCATTACCCTGGACGACGCCGTGGCCGCCGACGCCACGTTTACGGTGCTGATGGGCGAAAAGGTGGAGCCCCGGAAGGAGTTCATTGAGAAAAACGCCAAATATGCGGTGAATCTGGACTATTGATTCAAAAATGCTTGCATTTTTGAATTTTACCATCCCCACAAGGAGAATAAAATATGAGCAAGAAACCACAGTACGACCCTGAGGAGCTGCGGTACCCGGACCAGCACATTGTGGAGCGGTCCCTGGTGCCGGAGATGGAAAAATCCTATATTGAATACGCCATGTCCGTGATCGTGGGCCGGGCCCTGCCCGACGTGCGGGACGGCCTGAAGCCCGTGCACCGGCGGATTCTCTATGCCATGTATGAGGACAACCTGACCTCGGACCGGCCCTTCAAGAAGTCCGCCACCTGCGTGGGCGACGTGCTGGGCCGGTATCACCCCCACGGCGACGCGTCCGTGTATGACGCCCTGGTCCGCCTGGCCCAGGACTTCTCCATGCGCTATATGCTGGTGGACGGCCACGGCAACTTCGGTTCCGTGGATGGCGACCCCCCTGCGGCCTACCGTTACACCGAGGCAAGGCTTGCCAAGATCGCCAACGAAATGCTGCGGGACATCGACAAGGACACCGTGGACTGGGACCCCAACTTCGACGAAAGCCGCAAGGAGCCCCGGGTGCTGCCCTGCCGGTTCCCCAATCTGCTGGTGAACGGCTCCTCCGGCATCGCCGTGGGTATGGCCACCAATATCCCGCCCCACAACCTGCGGGAGGTCATCGGCGCGTGCATCTGCGTGCTGGACAATCCCGACGCCACGCTGGCGGACCTGATGGAGCACGTCCAGGGTCCCGACTTCCCCACCAAGGGCATCATCATGGGCCGGGCCGGAATCCGGGCCGCCTATGCCACCGGCCGGGGCCGGGTGGTGGTCCGGGCCCGCCACGAGTTCGAGGAGTTCGGCAACAACCGCACCCGCATCATCATCACGGAGCTTCCGTATCAGGTGAACAAGCGGATGCTTATCAAGAATATGGCCGACCAGGTGGAGGACAAGCGCCTGGAGGGCATCAGCAACATTCAGGACGAGACGGACCGCAACGGTATGCGCATCGTCATTGAGCTGAAGCGGGACGCCAACCCCCAGGTGGTGCTCAACCGCCTGTTTGCCCAGACCCAGCTGCAAAGCTCCTTTGCCATCAATATGCTGGCCCTGGTCCAGGACCAGTCCCAGCCGAAAATTCTCTCCCTGCGGCATATCATCGACGAATACCTGGCCTTCCAGGAGGAGATCATCGTCCGCCGCACCAGATACGACCTGAAGAAGGCCCAGGAGCGGGCCCATCTGCTGGAGGGTTTGCTGATTGCCCAGGACAACATTGACGAGGTCATCCGCATCATCCGCACCAGCTATGACAACGCCAAGGAGAACCTGATGCAGCGCTTCGGGCTGGACGACGTCCAGGCCCAGGCCATTCTGGATATGCGTCTGAAGGCTTTGCAGGGACTGGACCGGGAAAAGCTCCAGAACGAGTATCAGGAGCTGGAGGAGAAGATCGCCTATTACCTGCGGGTGCTGGGAGACGAGAACCTGGTGAAAGCCATCCTCAAGGAGGAACTGCAGGCCATCTCCCACAAGTACGGCGACGACCGCAAGACGGAGATCCAGGACGTGGAGGACGAGATCGACATCGAGGACCTGATCGAGGAGGAGGAGTGCGTCTTTACCCTCACCGCCAACGGGTACATCAAGCGCACCCCCGTCAGCGAGTATGCGGCCCAGAGTAAGGGCGGCATGGGCAAGAAGGGCATCACCACCCGGGACGAGGACACCGTGGTGGACGTGTTCACCGCCTCCACCCACGACTATATCCTGTTCTTCACCGACACCGGCAAGGTGTATAAGAAGAAGGGCTATCTGATCCCCGAAAGCGGCAAGGCCGCCAAGGGCACCAACATCGTGAATATTTTGCAGGTGGAGACCGGCGAACGGGTCCAGGCCATGCTGCACTTCCGGGAGACCGGCGACGACCAGCTGTATTTGTTCATGACCACCCGCAACGGCACCGTGAAGCGGCTGGAGGTATCGGCCCTGAAGAATCTGCGCAACAACGGCATCCGGGCCCTGACCCTGGACGAGGGGGATGAGCTCATCAACGTGCAGGAGACCCACGGCAGCGACCGGATCCTGATTGCCACCCACGACGGGCAGGCTGTCTGCTTTGACGAGACGGATGTGCGGGCTATGGGCCGCACGGCGGTAGGCGTCCGGGGCATCCGCCTGCGGGAGGGCGACTATGTGGTGGGCGCCGCCAAGGCGGTGCCCGGCAAGACGGTGCTGTCTATCACCGAGCGGGGCTACGGCAAGCGCACAGCGGTGGAGGAATACCGCATTACCGCCCGGGGCGGCCTGGGCATCCGCAACTATATGGTTACGGAGAAAACCGGCCCCATCGTGGGCATCAAGGTGGTGGACGGTACCGAGGACCTGCTGCTGGTGACGGAGGCAGGCATTCTCATCCGCACGGCAGTGGAGAATATCCGCATTGCCGGCCGCGCCACCCAGGGCGTTATCGTTATGCGCTTCAAGGAGGAGGGCGACCGCGTCATCTCCATGGCCCTGACGGACCGGGAGCAGGACGCCGAAAAGGAGCCGAGCCATGAGTAAGAAAAAGGAGATGTACGCCCCCCTGACCCGGTGGCAGTATTTCACCAAGACGCTGTATCATGACCCCAGCAAGACCCAGGAATTTGAATATGACGGCGTGATCTATCTGAAAAGCCAGGAGCTGCAGGACATCGAGGAGCGCAACGCCCGGGTCAACTGGGTGCTGCTGCTGGTGCTGTGCGCCATGTTCCTGACGGCCATCAAGTGGCAGAACATCGTGGTCATCGCCGTGGGCATGGTGGTGATCGTGGCGGGGGAGCTGTTCCGCATGAGCCGCCTGCCCAAGGATATCAAGGCCCACCTGACGGATTCCGGACGGAGGAAGCTGTGACGGAGATGAAGATCATCGCCCGCATTCGCACGGAGCTGCCGGAGAAGTTCGGCGTGCCCCGGCAGAGCGGCCTGGTGCCCCAGCTGCGGGGCCGGGTGATCTTTGAGCCGGAGTACCGGAACCCGGACGCCGTTCGGGGCCTGGAGGACTTCTCCCATATCTGGCTGATCTGGCAGTTTTCCCGGGCGGTGCGGGAGGGCTGGTCCCCGACGGTGCGGCCCCCCAGGCTGGGGGGCAACCGCCGCATGGGGGTATTTGCCACCCGCTCCCCCTTCCGGCCCAACGCTCTGGGGCTGTCCTCCGTGCGGCTGGACCGGGTGGAGCTGGACCCGGCCCTGGGCCCGGTGCTCCATGTGTCCGGGGCGGACCTGATGGATGGGACGCCAATTTTTGACATCAAGCCCTATCTCCCCTATACCGACAGCCATCCCCAGGCCGCCGGCGGCTTTACCGACGGCCTGGCCCATGCGCCGCTGACGGTAGAGTGCTCCCCTGCCCTGCTGGAGCATATCCCGGCGGACAGCCGGGAGGGACTTTTAGGGGTGCTGGCCGGGGATCCCCGGCCCCGGTATCAGGAGGACCCACAGCGGGTATACGGCCTGTCCTTCGCCGGGCGCAACGTGAAATTCACCGTGGACGGAGACCGTCTCACCGTGATCGCGGTGGAATAACAGGATGATTCTATGAAAACAGTTACGATCTATACCGACGGCGCGTGCTCCGGCAACCCCGGCCCCGGGGGCTGGGGGGCCATCCTGGAGTGGAACGGCGTGGAAAAGGAGCTGTCCGGCGGCGCGGCGGACACCACCAACAACCGCATGGAGCTTACCGGCGTCATCCGGGCTCTGTCCTGCCTGAAGGAGCCCTGCGTGGTGGAGCTGTACTCCGACTCCAAATACGTCATTGACGCCCTGTCCAAGGGCTGGGTGTACGGCTGGAAGAAAAAGGGCTGGATCAAAAGCGACAAAAAGCCCGCCCTGAACGTGGACCTGTGGCAGGAGCTGCTGCCCCTGATCGCCCGGCATGAGGTGCACTATCACTGGGTCAAGGGCCATGCCTCCAACGAGAAAAACAACCGCTGCGACCAGCTGGCGGTGGCGGAGAGTAAGAAATTCTGAAAAAATCTGCGATGTTCACAAAAAGTTCACGCGGATTTCATGATTTCGCCATGTTTACAAGGTATTCTTTTACCTGTACAAAGGAACCATTCCTTATGTGATTTTCTCTCTCTCCTAACAAACACACAGAAAACTCCCTCTGCCGCTGGCGGAGGGAGTTTTCTGTTGGAAAAAAATTCCGGTGCCGAAGCACCGGAATTTTTTTGCGGTCAGATTTACCGGGTCAGGAAGAACATCAGGGCGAACAGGATGCTGATGATCCAAGTGCCCACGTTGATATCCTTGATCTTGCCGGTGAAGATCTTCACGAAAACGTAGGAGATCAGGCCGAAGGCAATACCGTAGGAAATGTTGTAGGTCAGGGGCATGAAGGCCACGGTGACAAAGCCGGTGACGGCGGCGGCGGGATCGTCCCAGTTGATGTTGCGGACGTTGGACATCATCAGAACGCCCACATAGATCAGGGCCGCGGCGCAGGCATAGGTGGGGATCAGCTGAGCCACCGGGGACAGGAACATGGCGATGAAGAACATCACGGCCGTGGCCATGGAGGCCAGACCCGTGCGGCCGCCCTCGGCCACACCGGCGGAGGACTCCACGAAGGTGGTGACGGTGGAGGTGCCGCAGACGGCGCCGGCACAGGTAGCGCAGGCATCGGCCAGCATAGCACGGTCCATGTTGGGGACGTTGCCGTCCTTATCCAGCATATTGCCGGCGGAGCAGGCGCCGTACAGGGTGCCCAGGGTGTCGAACATATCCACCATGCAGAAGGCCAGCATGGTAGTCAGCAGCATCACCACGAAAGCGCCGGTGCCGTTGGCGGCAATGAAGGCGGAGAAGTCAAAGCCGGACTTGAACACCGCGGCGAAAGCCTGGGTGCCGAAATCACGGAAAGCGCCGAAGAAGTCGGAGGTCAGGTTGGGAGCCACGGCGGAGGCATAGAAGCCGGGAACGGTGATCAGGCCGATGGCATAGTACAGCACGGCAGCGCCCAGAATGCCCCACAGCACAGCGCCGCGGATCTTCTTCTTGCTCATGGCACCGATGGCGAACACGGCGATCAGGGTGATGAGCATGGGGAAGATGGTGGCCCAGGTCTGCTCGCCGGTGAACACGTTGAAGGAGTGCAGATTCACGCAGGTAGAGGCGTCGTTGACCACGATGCCGGCGTTCTGCAGGCCGATGAAGGCGATGAACAGGCCGATACCGGCGGAGATGGCCACCTTGACCTCGTGGGGAATGGAGTCGAAGATGATCTTGCGGAGACCGGTAACGGTCAGCAGCACGAAGATGATGCCATCGAACAGCACCAGCACCAGGGCGTTGGCATAGCTCAGGCCCAGGCCCACACACACGGTGTAGACGAAATAGGCGTTGAGGCCCATGCCGGAGGCCTGCGCCAGAGGCAGGTTAGACAGCAGGCCGATGAGCAGGGTGCCCACCACGGCGGAAATGGCGGTGGCCACGTAAATGGCCCCGTAGCTGACGCCCAGCACGTCTGTGCCGTCGCCAAAGGGGTTTGAGAACATACCGGCGTTGACCATCAGAATGTAAGCCATAGCCATGAAGGTGGTGATACCAGCCATGATCTCCGTCCGGATGGTGGAGCCTTTTTCGGTTACATGGAAGAAACGATCCATAAACTCTCTCCTTTTCTGAATTGTTTTCCTCTGCGCCTTCTGGGCGCAGCAACTTAATTCTACCATTATGTACCTTTTCCCGCAACCCCTGTTTCGACAAAAGCTCCCCGCTTCTGCGAAATTTGTGACTCTTGCCGGGAAATGAGCCGGTTTTTTGTGGAAACAGCGAGATAAAGCATCGCCTTGAACGCACCGCAAAATTCTGCTGTTCGATGAATCGAATTTTCTTGCTTTTTGGGAAATTTCTGTTATACTGAGCTTGTAACGAGTGTATATTGTTACAGAGAGAATAAGAGAAAAAGGAGAACAAATTATGATTTTGGAAATTATCGGAGCGATTTTGTCCATGGTGGGTTCCTGGATGATCTTCAAGAAGATGGGCCGCCAGGGCTGGGAGGGCATCGTGCCCATCTACAGCACCTATGTTCTGTGCAAGGTGCTGTACGGCAACGGCTGGAAGTTCCTGCTGCTGCTGATCCCCTTCTACAACATCTATTTCGCCATCAAGATGATGGTGGACCTGGCCAAGGCCTTCAACCAGGGTGTGGGCTTTGCCATCGGTCTGCTGCTGCTGCCCTTCGTGTTCAACCTGATTCTGGCCTTTGGCGGGGCTCAGTATATGGACGGCAGCTTTGCCAATACCCAGCCTGACATGGTGGAGGACGTGGTCAACAAGGCCAGGGATGCCGTGTCCGGCGACCAGAACGACCGGTAAATATCAAAAAGCTCCGGCCCGGCCGGAGCTTTTTGACGCTTGATCGCATAAAAAGGGGAGAGGCTTGCAGCCTCCCCCCTTTTTATGCGATTCCTTATTTCCCGAAGTACCGGTTCAGCAGGCCCTCGAAGGCCTTGCCGTGTCTCGCCTCGTCCCGGGCCATCTCATGGACGGTGTCGTGGATGGCGTCCAGGTTGTACTTCTTGGCCAGCTTGGCCAGCTCGAACTTACCGGCGGTAGCGCCGTTCTCGGCGTCCACGCGCAGCTGCAGGTTCTTCTTGGTGGAATCGGTGACCACCTCGCCCAGCAGCTCGGCGAACTTGGCAGCGTGCTCGGCCTCCTCCAGGCCGGCCTTCTCCCAGTACATGCCGATCTCGGGATAGCCCTGGCGATGGGCCACACGGGCCATGGCCAGGTACATACCCACCTCGCTGCACTCGCCCTCGAAGTTGGCGCGCAGACCGGCGATGATCTCCTCGCGGACCTCGGCGGGGACGTCCTCGCCAAAGACCTTGCCCACGCCTACCACATGCTCGGCAGCCCAGGTCTTTTCCTCGGCCTGCAGGGTGAACTTATCGCCGCTGACATGGCACACCGGGCACTCTGCCGGGGGATTTTCGCCTTCATGAACGTAACCGCAAACAGGACAGACCCACTTTTTCATAGTAAATTTCCTCCGTTTTATTCAGCATTTATTGGTTTTGGGAACCGCTGGCTCCCTCATTGACTGAATGCAGTATAACACGGATGGAGCCGTTCTATAAGTTGCAATTGCAACAAACGGTAAAATTTTCCCGAAAGATTTTTACTCCTGGGGAGGATCGCTCTCCAGCAGCGTCTTGGCGCTGGCCGCCAGGCCCGCCAGACCCTGGATCTCGCTGGGGATGATGATCTTGGTGGCCTTGCCGTCGGCCATCTTCTGCAGGGCCTCCAGGCTCTTGAGCTTGATGACCTGGTCGTTGGGGGCGTTTTCGTTGAGCATCCGCATGGCGTCGGCCAGGGCCTGCTGCACCTTCATGATGGAGGTGGCCTCGGCCTCGGCGGCCATGATCCGGGCCTGCTTGGCGGCGTCGGCCTTCAGAATGGCGGACTGCTTCTCGCCCTCGGCCACCAGGATCTTGCTGGCCTTTTCGCCCTCGGCCTGCAGGATGGACTCCCGGCGTTCCCGCTCGGCCTTCATCTGCTTCTCCATGGCGTTCTGAATCTCCCGGGGCGGCAGGATGTTCTTCAGCTCCACCCGGTTGACCTTGATGCCCCAGGGGTCCGTGGCCTCATCCAGGATGGCCCGCATCTTGGCGTTGATGGTGTCGCGGGAGGTCAGGCTCTGGTCCAGCTCCAGCTCGCCGATGATGTTGCGCAGGGTGGTGGCGGTGAGGTTCTCAATGGCGTTCATGGGATACTCCACGCCGTAGGTATACAGCTTGGGGTCGGTGATCTGGAAATAGATCACGGTGTCGATCTGCATGGTGACGTTGTCCTTGGTGATCACCGGCTGGGGGTCGAAGTCCGCCACCTGCTCCTTCAGGCTGACCTTCTTCACCACCCGCTCGATGAACGGGACCTTCAGATGCAGGCCCACGCCCCACACGGAGTGGAAAGCGCCCAGCCGCTCCACCACATAGGCCTTGGACTGCTGCACCACATAGATGTTGCGGACGATAACGATCAGCACCAGCACCACCAGAATGGCGATGGCCACTGCGCCGGGGATAGAGATGTTGCTTGGCATGTGATTTTCCTCCTGTTTTTAATATAAGTAGTGTTTACGGACTTACACGGGTTCCACGAACAGGCGCACGCCCTCCATGCGGACGATCTTCACCTGCGCGTTGCGGGGGATGGGCTGGCCGCTTTCGCTGCGGGCGGTCCAGGTCATGCCGCCCACATACACCGCCCCGGTGGGCACGGCGTTGTCGATGCTCTCCGTGACCCGGGCGGTCTGGCCCAGCACGCGGTCGGCGTTGGTGGCGGTAACGTCCTTGTGCAGCAGCTTCTTCACCAGGGGCCGGGTGGCCGCCAGGCACACGATGGACACCACGAAGAACAGGGCCAGCTGCAGCCAGATGGGACCGCCGCAGATGGCGGCAATCAGCCCTGCCACGGAGCCGACTACGAACCAGATGGACGTCAGCCCCACGGTGATGGCCTCCACCACGCCGAAGATCACCATGGCGGCGATCCAGATCAGCGTCATCATATCGGTGCTTCCTCCTTTCAGACACAGCCCCAGCACCAGGGCCAGAGCCAGGGTCACGGCCACTGCGCCGATGCCCAGCCACTTCTCCCGGGGGGCCAGATTGGCGAAAAACGCGGACAGCGCCGTTTTCAGGGTTTTCTCCGGCAGCGGGGCCTTGGGCGCGTCCTGCACCGGGGCCTCCCGGGGCACCTCCTGGGAAAACAGCTCATCCAGGGACACCTGATACCGGTTGCAGATATAGAGGATCTTCTCGATTTCCGGATATCCCCGGCAGGACTCCCATTTGCTCACCGCCTGCCGGGACACCTTCAGCTCCGCCGCGAACTGCTCCTGAGTCAGTCCCGCCCGGCGGCGTACCTCCTGTAACCGTTCTCCAAAGGCCATGGCTCCGTCCCTCCGTTTCTCACTGGCCCCATCCTACCGGAAACGGGCCGCTTTGTCTACCAACCTCCGTTTGCACCCGGGGAAAAACTGGAATTTTCTGCGCAACCTCAGGTTGTCATGGTTTTAGTATACTATATTTTCGCCTCCCGCGCCACAACATTTTGAAAAAACACATGTTTTTTACAGAGCTGACTGTTTTCCTTGACAAATACCGTCTTCCCTTGTATACTGTAACCATCTGAATGGAAAGGTGGTGCCCAGCATGAAGAACAATACCGTCATTATCGTGCCGGGGACCATCGTGCACCTGTAACGCGCCTGCCGGGGGAGGGAGCAGGCTCATTGCGGCTGTGGGAGCGTCCTCATGGGAGGGCGCTTTTTTTGCGCCCGGAATTTGGAAAAGAGAGAAGAATGAGAGAGGAAGTGTTTTTGCCTTCATGGAAACCACCCGAAAATTATCCCGGCGGGAGAAGCTGTCTCTCATCGGGAAATATCTGCGCCCCTGCTGGGGGCACTTTGCGGCGGCGCTGCTGTGCGCGTGCCTGGCCATGGTGTTCAACGCCCTGACGCCCCAGATCATCCGCATCACCGTGGACTCCATCCTGGGGCCCGAAACGCCCAAATTGCCCGGGTTCCTGATGTCCTGGCTGAACTGGGCGGCCTTGGAGGCCCGGCCCCTGACGGCCCTATGGTGGGCCGCCGGTGGCGTCCTTCTGACGGCCCTGCTGCGGGGCGTTTGCAGCTACGGCCAGCGGCTCCAGCTGGCCCGGGGCTCCGAGAGCTACGTCAAGGGCATCCGGGACGATCTGTACCGCCACATTCAGTATCTGCCCTTTGCCTGGCACAAGAATAACCCCACCGGCGATATCATCCAGCGCTGCACCTCCGACGTGGACGTGATCCGCCAGTTCGTGTGCAACCAGCTGGTGGAGGTGGTGCGCACGGTGTTCCTGATCGTGCTGTACCTGTGCATCATGTTCACCATGAACCTGCGCCTGTCCCTGATCTCGGCGCTGTTTATCCCCATTGTGGGCCTGTCCTCCGGTGTGTTCTACAAGAAGATCTCCGGCCGGTTCCAGGCCGCCGACGAGGCGGAGGGCGACCTGACCACCTGCGCCCAGGAGAACCTCACCGCCGTCCGGGTGGTCCGGGCCTTCGGCCGGGAGCGGTATGAGGAGGAGAAGTTCAACGGGAAAAACCAGCGCTTCTCCCAGCTGTGGATCCGGCTGGGAAAGCTCCTGTCCGTATACTGGGCCTCCGGCACCCTGCTGACCTGCCTGCAGGTGATGGTCATCGTGGTGGCCGGCGCCTGCGAATGCGTGGCCGGGCGGATGACCCTGGGCTCCTTTGTGGCCTTCGTCACCTATAACGAGGCCCTGGCCTGGCCCGTCCGTTCCCTGGGCCGGGTGCTGTCCGATATGAGCAAGGCCGGGGTGTCCATGGACCGCGTGGGCTATATCCTCAACGCCCGGGAGGAGCGGGACCTGCCCGACGCCGTGGACGCCGTAAACGGCGACATCGTCTTTGACCACGTCAGCTTTGCCTACGACGGCCAGCCGGTGCTGGAGGACGTGTCCTTCACCATTCACCAAGGGGAGACCTTCGCCATCCTGGGGGGCACCGGCTCCGGCAAGAGCACCCTGGTGCACCTGCTGGACCGGCTGTATGACCTGCCGGAGGGCGGCGGCTCCATCACCATCGGCGGGGTGGACATCCGCCGCATGAAGCGGGAGTCCCTGCGCCGCCAGATCGGCCTGGTGCTCCAGGAGCCTTTCCTGTTCTCCCAGACCGTGGGGGAAAACATCTGCGCCGTGCGGCCGGACGCCGGGGACGAGGCCATGCGCCGGGCCGCCGCCGTGGCCTGCGTGGACGAGGCCATCTCCGCCTTCCCCCAGGGGTACGATACCGTGGTGGGCGAGCGGGGCGTTACCCTGTCCGGCGGCCAGAAGCAGCGGGTGGCCATCGCCCGGATGCTGATGCAGCAGGCCCCCATTATGGTGTTTGACGACTCCCTGTCCGCCGTGGACGCCGAAACCGATGCCAAAATCCGCGCCGCCCTGCGGGACACCCTGCACAGCGCCACGGTGCTGCTGATCTCCCACCGGGTCACCACCCTGATGCAGGCCGACCGCATCCTGGTGCTGGACGGCGGCCGGGTGTCCGCCCTGGGCGCCCACCGGGAGCTGATTGACCGCCCCGGCATTTACCGGGATATTTACGACATCCAGATGCGCAGCGATGACCGCGCGCTGGTGGAGGAAGGAGGGAACGCCTGATGGCTGCCTTCGACGAGAAAGATTATACAAAATCCTTTGACTGGAGCATCTGGAGGCGGCTGACCCCCTTTGTGCGGCCCTTCCGCCGGGACTTTGTAGGGATGCTGGTGTTCAACGGCCTGTGCGCCCTGGTGGACGTGGCCATTCCCCTGTTCCAGCGCTACGCCATCCGCAACTTCATCCAGGCGGATTCCCTCCGGGGCATCGTACCCTTCTCCCTGGTGTATCTGCTGGTAATTCTTTTACAGGCCCTGTCCGTGGTGGCCTTCGCCCGCAACTCCATGACCATCGAGATGAACATGGGCCGGGATATGCGCCGCTCCCTGTTCCACCATCTCCAGACCCTGTCCTTCTCCTTCTATAACGTAACCCCCGTGGGCTATCTGCTGACCCGGGTCATGAGCGATACAAACCGCATCGCCAGCATGATCGCCTGGAACATGACGGATATCCTCTGGGCCCTGTTCTATGTGCTGGGCACCTTTGCGGCCATGCTGGCCCTGAACTGGCGGCTGGCCCTGGTGGTCATCGTCATTGTGCCTGTCATGGCGGTGCTCACCGGATATTTCCAGAACCGCATCCTCCGCTGGAACCGGAAGGTCCGGAAGCTGAACTCCCGCATCACCGGCTCCTTCAACGAGGGCATCACCGGCGCCAAGACCACCAAGACCCTGGGCACCGAGGAGCAGACCGTGGCCGCCTTCCGGGACCTGACCCGCCAGATGCACGACGCCGGCATCGGCGCGGCCCGGCTCAATGCCATCTATATCCCGCTGGTGCTGTTTGCCAGCACCATGGCCGTGGCCATTGTGCTGCTGCGGGGCGGCTATATGGTCTCCGACCACCTGCTGGAGCTGGCCACCCTTTCCACCTTCACCACCTACGCCGTGGGCATTTTCGAGCCCATCCAGATGACCGCCGCCAACATCGCCGAGTTCATCTCCCTGCAGGCCTCCATCGAGCGGGTCATGGACCTGATGGACAAGACTCCCCAGATTCAGGACGCCCCGGAGGTCATCGAAAAGTACGGCGATGCCTTCCACCCCAAGCGGGAGAATTGGGAGCCCATCCGGGGCGAGATCGAGTTCCGGGACGTGACCTTCCGCTATCCCGACGGCGGCGGCAACGTGCTGGAGCACTTCTCCCTGCACATTCCCCAGGGGTCCACCGTGGCCATCGTGGGCGAAACCGGCGCGGGTAAGAGCACCCTAGTGAACCTGGCCTGCCGCTTCTTCGAGCCCACGGAGGGGCAGATCCTCATCGACGGGGTGGATTACCGGCAGCGCAGCCAGCTGTGGCTCCACAGCAGCATCGGCTATGTGCTCCAGGACCCCCACCTGTTTTCCGGCACCGTCCGGGAGAACATCCGCTACGGGAAGCTGGACGCCACCGATGCGCAGGTGGAGGCCGCCGCCCGGGCCGTGTCCGCCGACACGGTGGTGGCCAAGCTGGAAAAGGGCTGGGACAGCGACGTGGGCGAGGGCGGCGGACGGCTCTCCACCGGCGAAAAGCAGCTGATCTCCTTTGCCCGGGCCGTGCTGGCGGACCCCCGCATCTTTGTCCTGGACGAGGCCACCTCCTCCATCGACACCCAGACCGAGCAGCTGATCCAGCAGGCCATCGACCACCTGCTCCAGGACCGCACCTCCTTCCTGATCGCCCACCGGCTCTCCACCATCCGCAAGGCGGACATGATCCTGGTGGTCCGGGACGGCCGCATCGTGGAGCAGGGCACCCACCAGGAGCTGCTGCGCCGCCATGGCTATTACCACGACCTGTACAGCAAGCAGTTTGCCGAGGAATCCGCAGCCCGCATCCTGCAATAATTACCAGAATATGGAAGCCCCGGCAGCGCCGCTGCCGGGGCTTTTTTCACCCCGTTTTCCGGGAAAGCGCTTCCCATCTGTCCCCCTGTGACGGACAGACTTTCCTTGGCTCCTATCGACTGTTTCCCGCCTGACAGGCGGATACTCCGTGAAATTTCTGACAAGCAGATTCACCCGTTTGCCAGGATTTTCACATATTTGTCCGCCTATAAAATACAGCCGTTTCCTATACCTGACATTGTTAAAACCTTGACCGCTATTTTTTCATTTTGCTTCCAGTTATTTCCAAAAAAGGTTGCCAAGCCGCCGTCTTTTCGATACAATATCCTGCGAGATAGAGAAGAAGGAACCTGCAGCATGTGATGTGGGACCAAAAATCAAGGAGGTCTTTCATGAAAGTATTAGTCATCAATGCCGGCAGCTCATCCCTGAAGTATCAGCTGCTGGACCCGGAAACCGGCCATCTGCTGGCCAAAGGCCTGTGCGAGCGCATCGGCATTGACGGAAAATTCACCTATAAGCCCCAGGTGGAGGGCAAGGCCGTGATTTCTGCGGCGGACGTCCCCATGCCCACCCATTCCGAGGCCATCCAGGCGGTGCTGTCCGCCCTGGTGGACCCGGACAACGGCGTCATCTCCTCCATGAAGGAGATCGACGCGGTGGGTCACCGGGTGGTCCACGGCGGCGAGAGCTTCGCCAGCTCCGTCCTCATCACCGACCAGGTCATGCAGGCGGTGGAGGACTGCACCCCCCTGGCTCCTCTGCATAATCCCGCCAATATCATCGGCATCGAGGCCTGCCGGGCGGTGCTGGGCCACGACGTGCCCCAGGTGGCGGTGTTCGACACCGCCTTCCACCAGACCATGCCCGAGCACGCCTATCTGTACTCCATCCCCTATGAGTATTACGAGAAGGACAAGATCCGCCGCTACGGCTTCCATGGCACCTCCCACCGCTATGTGTCCCTGCGGGCGGCGGAGATCCTGGGCCGTGACCCGGCGGAGCTGAAGGTGGTGTCCTGCCACCTAGGCAACGGCTCCTCCCTGGCGGCAGTCAAGGGCGGCCGCTGCGTGGATACCTCCATGGGCCTGACACCTCTGGCGGGCCTGCCTATGGGCACCCGGGCCGGTGATATGGACGTGGGCGTGGTGGAGTTCATCGCCAACAAGTACGACATGACCATTTCCGAGGCCGTGAACCTGCTGAACAAGGAGTCCGGCATGCTGGGCCTGTCCGGCGTGTCCTCCGACTTCCGGGATCTGGAGCAGGCGGCAGAGAAGGACCATCACCGGGCCACCGTGGCCCTGGAGATCTTCGAGTACCGGGTCCGCAAGATGATCGCCGAGTATGCCGCCGCCATGGGCGGCGTGGACGTGGTGGTATTCACCGCCGGCGTGGGTGAAAACGCACCCGAGACCCGGGCCCACATCCTCCACGGTCTGGAGTTCATGGGCATCACCTGCGACCCGGAGAAGAACAACTGCCGGGGCAAGGAGCAGATCATCTCCCGGGACGGCGCCCCCGTCACCGTGATGGTGGTCCCCACCAACGAGGAGCTGATGATCGCCCAGGACACCATGGAGCTGGTCCTGGACCAGGAATAAGCCCTATTTATTGACCATTTCGCAAAAAAACCGGGACGCCGCGGCGTCCCGGTTTTTAACTTGTCAACAAGTCCAGCCCTGCGCAGCGGGCCGCAGAAGTCTTTACCAGCTCTGGGCCGACAAAATAACCTTCTTATAGCTGCGGCGGAAATAGACGATCTCGGCGGCGCCGGTGATGGCCCAGGAGAAGATATACAGCAGATACAGGGAGGTGATGGTGCCCAGCCAGGCGAACACGGTGTATACCCAGATGACCCGGAACACGCAGGAGCCCAGAATGACGATCACTGTGGGGCCTACGCTTTTGCCGATGCCCCGGGAGGCGGCGATGCTGGCGTCCATCAGCGGGGACACCACATAGGAAAAGCTCATGATCCGCAGCCGCTGCATGCCCGCGTCGATGACCTCCGTCTCGTTGGCAAACAGGCCAAGGAAGCTCCGGCCGAAAAACAGCAGCAGGATGCCGCACAGGGCCCCCACTCCGGCGGCGTAGCACATACTCACCAGATAGCTCTTGACGATGCGCTCGGTTTTGCCGGCGCCCCAGTTCCGGCTGACGAAGCTGGCGCAGCCGGTATAGAAGGCCGCCATCATGTTAAACAGCAGGGTGTCGGCGTTGGCGGCGGCGGAGCTGCCGGACACCGTCACGGCGTCGAAGGAGTTCAGGCCCACCTGGACAAACAGGTTGGCCACGGCGAAAATGGCGTTCTGAAGCCCCGTGGGGATGCCGATGGCCAGGACCCGGCGGGCCTCCTGGGGATGGACCCGGAGGCGGCGCAGCTCCAGGCGGCAGGCGTCCTTCCGCCGCAGCAGGTGCAGCACGATCAGCAGGGCCGACAGGCACTGGGCGATGACGCTGGCGATGGCCACGCCTTCGGCGGCCATGTGGCAGCGGATCACAAAGAACAGGTTCAGAACCACGTTCAGCACACCGGCAACAGACAGATACAGCAGAGGCCGCCGGGTGTCGCCCACGGCGCTCATGATGCCGTTGCCGCAGTTGTACACGGCCATGGCCGGCATACTCAGGGCGTATATCTTCAGGTAGAGGACGGCCCCATCCATCAGCTCGTCCTTGGTGTGCAGCAGGGTCAGCATGGGCCGGGCTAGCAGAACGCAGATCAGGCACAGCACCACGCCGATGGCGGCGCACAGCACAAAGGACGTGTGAACGGTTTTTTCCACCCGCTGCCTATCCCCCATGCCCAGGCCCCGGGCCACCGCCACGTTGACGCCGCTGCCCATGCCGATCAGCAGTCCCGTGAACAGCGACACCAGCAGCGTGGTGGAGCCCACGGCTCCCAGCGCCCGGTAGTCCGCGAACTTACCGGCAATGGCCACGTCGCTGAGGTTGAACAGCACCTCCAGCACCTGGGTCAGCATCAGGGGCAGGCTGAACAGCAGCATATTTTTCCACAGGGAGCCTTCCGTCATGTTGACGGACAGGGCGCTCTTTTTTTGCGTCGCTTCCATGAAACACACCTCTTATCCAAAATATACTGGCACGCAATTGCACAGTATAACACCACAATTTGCACAAAACAACCCCCTCAGACGCCATATTTTCCCCAGAGGAAATGGCACGTCATTGTGCACAATGTTGTGTTCCGGAGGCAGCCCCCTCCACCGGCGGAAAAAACCGGGAAAACGGCGGCAGATGGATAAAATTTTCACATTCCGGGAGAAAAGTTGCGAAAAGCCCTTGCAATCCACGGGGAAATGTGGTACAGTCCACTTCGACAATTGAATAGGGGCGGCGGGGCCTGTCCGCACTGCCGCCTGACACCATTATTTCTGGCTTGCCGCCAAGGTCGCGGCAAGGAAAAAGGAGAAAGCTATGAAGAAGAAACTATTGGCTCTTTTCCTGGCGCTGGTAATGGTCGGCGCCGTACTCCCGGGATGCGGAGACGGCAGCAAGGACCCCGGCGGACAAGGAAATAACGGCAAAACGGGCGAACCGGTCAAGGGTGGCGAGATCACCGTTGGCATCGCCCAGGACCTGGACGACAGTCTTGACCCCCACCAGACGGTGGCCGCAGGAACCAGAGAGGTCTTGTTCAACATCTTCGAGGGATTGGTGAAGCCCAATTCCGACGGCGAAATGATCCCCGCTGTGGCGGAGAAATATGAGCTGTCCGAGGATGGGACCACGTACACCTTCACGCTTCGTGAGGGAGTGAAGTTCCACAACGGCCAGACAGTGACCGCAGAGGATGTTGTATATTCCATCAATCGCTGCGCCGCTGTGCCGGAGGGTCAGGAGAAGCCTCTGGTAGCGGCGTTTTCTGCTGTCAAGAGTGTGGAGGCCCTGGACGAAAAGACCGTTGCCGTTACCATCGCACAGCGGGACCTGGAGTTCATCAGCTATATGACGGCCGCCATCATTCCCGCGGACTATGAAAATCAGGACACGGCTCCGGTGGGCACCGGCCCCTTCAAGTTCGTGTCCCGGACCCCCCAGCAGGACTTCGTCATGGAGCGGTTCGAGGATTACTGGGGCGCCCCGGCGTGGCTGGACAAGGTCACCTATAAAATCTGCGAAAATGCCGACGCCCTGGTGATGAACCTGAACGGCGGGTCCATCGACCTGTGCGCCCACCTGACCTCCGCCCAGGCCTCCCAGCTGAACCAGAACTTCCAGGTGCTGGAGGGCACCATGAACCTGGTGCAGGCCATCTATCTGAACAACCAGGCCAAGCCCTTTGACAACCAGCTGGTGCGCCAGGCCCTGTGCTATGCCATCGACCGGCAGGGCATCATGGACATGGTGGCCGACGGCCACGGCACCGCCGTGGGCAGCAGCATCTATCCCGCGTTTACCAAGTATTTCCTGCCGGAGCTGGTGGATAAGTATCCCCACGACGTGGAAAAGGCCAAGGAGCTGCTGGCCCAGGCCGGGTATCCCGACGGCTTCGACATGACCATCTCCGTCCCCAACAACTATCAGCCCCATATGGACACCGCCGAGGTGGTGGCCGAGCAGCTGCGGGAGGCGGGGATCAACGTGACCATCCAGCCGGTGGAATGGAGCACCTGGCTGGACACCATCTATAACGGCCGTCAGTTCCAGGCCACGGTGGTGGGCGTGGACGCCGCCAATATGACCGCCCGGGCCATGCTGGAGCGGTTCACCTCCGACTACGGCAAGAACTTCATCAACTATAATAACCCCGCCTATGACGCCCTGTTCCAGCAGGCCATCAACGCCCAGGACGAGGCCACCCAGACGGACCTGTACAAGCAGATGGAGACCATGCTGGCGGACACCGCCGCCAACGTGTATATCCAGGACCTGTGCGACCTGGTGGCCATGCGGCAGGATCTGGGGGGACTGAAGTTCTATCCCATCTATGTGCTGGACCTGTCCACGGTCTATCTGACCCAGCGGTAACGTTATACTGAATTGAAAGAGGCGATGACCATGAAATACGCGGCCAAGAAAATCGGACTGATGCTGCTGACCATGGTCATCGTCTCTTTTCTGGCGTTTCTGGCGTTCCAGGTGATCCCCGGGGACCCGGCGGTGAAGCTGCTGGGTACCGAGGCCACCCCGGAGCGCATCGCCGCCCTGCGGGCGGAAATGGGACTGGACCGGCCGTTTTTAGAGCGGTATGTCCAGTGGGTGCTGGGGGCCCTGAGGGGGGACTTCGGCACGTCCTACAGCTATAAAATGCCGGTGTCGTCCATGCTGGCGGGGAAGCTGCCGGTGACGGGGCTTCTGACGGGGATGTCCTTTGTGCTGATCCTGGCCTTTTCCATCCCCCTGGGCATTTTCACCGCCCGCCACGCCGGAGGGCGGCTGGACCGGGCCATGACCGCCGTGAACCAGGCGCTGATGGCCATCCCGGCCTTTGTAACGGGCATCCTGCTGACCTATGTGTTCGGGCTGGTGCTGCGGTGGTTCGTGCCGGGAAACTATGTTTCCCCCGGCGACAACTTCGGCGGCAGCCTGTGGTACTTCCAGTTCCCCGCCGTGTCCATCGCCCTGCCCAGGGTGGCCATGACGGTGAAGATGCTGCGCTCGTCCATTCTGTCGGAGCTGCAGAAGGACTATGTCCGCACCTCCCACAGCCGGGGCAACAGCGACCGGGCTACCCTGTACCGCCATGTGCTGCGCAACGCCATGGGGCCGGTGGTGTCGTTTCTGGCCATGACCGTGGCGGACATTGTGGCCGGCTCCGTGGTCATCGAGCAGGTATTCTCCCTGCCGGGGCTGGGCCGGATGCTGCTGACCTCCATCGCCAACCGGGACTATCCCGTGGTGCAGGCGGTGGTGGTGATCGTGGCCTTCTGGGTGGTGCTGGTGAATCTGCTGGCGGACCTGATCAACCAGCGGCTGGACCCCCGGCTGCGGCTGACGTGACAAATCGGGAAAAGAAAGGTGGGAGCGGGCCTTGCTGCTGAACGAAAAAAAGAATCACTATCTGCGGACGGGGCTGATCCTCACCGGATTGATGACGGCTCTGGCCCTGGTGGGCTGCGTGTGGACCCCCTATTCCCCCACGGCCATGTCCGGCAGCGAGAAATTCCTGGCCCCGTGCCTGCGGCACCTGTTCGGCACGGACAACTTCGGCCGGGACATTTTCAGCCGGGTGCTGGCCGGGGCGGGCACCACCTTCTTCATCAGCGCCGCCACCGTGTGCATCGGCGCGGCGGCGGGTACCCTGGTGGGGGCCTTTACCGGCTATTTCGGCGGCTGGCTGGACGAGGCGCTGATGCGCGTCAACGACGCGGTGACGGCGTTTCCCAGCATCCTGCTGGCGCTGGTGTTCATCTCGCTGCTGGGGTTCGGCAAGTACAACGTGATTTTAGCCCTGGGCGTCGCCTTTGTGCCCAGCTATGCCCGGGTGATCCGCAGCGAATTTGCCCGGCACCGGGAGATGAACTATGTCAAAAGCGCCCGGCTCATGGGAGCGGGGCATCTGCGCATTATGTTTCTGCATATTCTGCCCAACACCCGGCAGGTGCTCCTGCCGACGCTGGTGATCGGGTTTAACAACGCCGTGCTGGCGGAGGCCAGCATGAGCTATCTGGGCATCGGCGTGAAGCCCCCGGACGTGTCCCTGGGGTATATGCTGTCGGAGTCCCAGAGCTATATGGCCAGGGCCCCCTGGTATATGCTGACGGTGGGCGGCGTGATCGTGCTGCTGATCTTAGGCGTCAGCCTGCTGGGCGAGGGCCTGCAGCAAAAGGAATGGGGGAGGTGACGGTATGCTGGAGATCCGGGATCTGCACGTGCAGTTTCACGGGGCGGACCACGAGGCGGTGCGGGGCATCGACCTGACGGTGGGCGACGGCGAGATCGTGGGCCTGGTGGGTGAATCCGGCAGCGGAAAAACCGTCACCGCCATGATGATCTCCGGCCTGCTGCGGCCGGAGCAGGCGTCCTTCCGGGGCCAGATCCTGCTGGACGGGCGGGACCTGCTGACCAGCAGCGGCGACACCCTGCGCAGCATCCAGGGCCGGGACATCTGCGTGGTGTTCCAGGAGCCTATGAGCGCCATGGACCCCACCATGCGCATCGGGCCCCAGGTGGAGGAGTGCCTGCGGGTGCACACGGACCTGCCGCCGGGAAAGCGGCGGGAGCTGGCCCTGCAGGCCCTGCGGGACGTGGACCTGCCGGAGGCGGAGGAGGTATACCGGAAGTATCCCCACGAGCTGTCCGGCGGTATGCTGCAGCGGGCCATGATCGCGGCGGCCATCCTGCCCCGGCCGAAACTCCTGCTGGCGGACGAGCCCACCACGGCCCTGGACGTGACCATCCAGGCCCAGATTCTGGAGCTGCTGCGGCGGCTGAACCGGGAGCTGGGCATGTCCATTCTGTTTATTTCCCACAACCTGGCGGTGGTGCGGAAGCTGTGCACCCGGGTGGCGGTGATGGAGAAGGGACACATCGTGGAGTCCGGCCCGGTGGATCAGATATTCTTCCACCCCCAGGCCCCCTATACCCAGCGGCTGATCGCCGCCATTCCCACAAGGAGGAAGCTATGAGCCAGGACCTTGTTCTGCAGGTCCGTGACCTGAACGTATGGTACCGGCCCTCCGGGACCATCGGGCGCAGAAAGCGCCGGCAGGTGCTCCATGACGTGAGCTTTGACCTGCACCGGGGGGAGATTCTGGGCCTGGTGGGGGAGTCCGGCAGCGGCAAGACCACCCTGGCCCGGACCATTCTGGGCTTTGTGCCGGACTATACCGGCACGGTGACCCACTTCACCAAGCGGCCCCAGATGGTGTTCCAGGACCCGGCCAGCAGCCTGAATCCCAGCCGCACCGTGGGCTGGATTCTGGCCGAGCCTCTGCGCATTTACGGGAAGTACGGCAAGGAGGAGATCGCCCGCCGGGTGGAGCGGACCATGGAGCTGGTGGGCCTGGACCCGGAGTGCCGGGACCGGCTGCCCCATCAGCTGTCCGGCGGACAGCGGCAGCGGGTGTGCATCGGCGCGGCCCTGATCGTGCATCCCCAGCTGATCGTGGCCGATGAGGCCGTGTCGGCCCTGGACGTGACCATCCAGGCGCAGATTTTGCAGCTGATCGCCCGGCTGCGCCGGGAACTGGGCATTTCGTATCTGTTTATCTCCCACGACCTCAACGTGGTTTACGAGATCTGCGACCGGTGCCTGGTGATGCACCAGGGGCGCATCGTGGAGCAGGGGCCGGTGGAGGAGCTATTTGACCATCCGAAGGAGGAATATACCCGCCAGCTGCTGGCAGCGGCGGAGTGAGCGCATATGACCGAAGAACGGAGACAGAAATTGCTGCATTCGGTGGAGGGCCCCGGGGCGGAGCCCTTCAGCCAGTATAATCATATGAAGGTCACCGCCGTGGACGACGGCACCGCCACCGTGGAGCTGGAGCTGCACCCGGACAGCCTGAACTGCTGGGGCACCCCTCACGGCGGCGCGCTGTTTACTATGGCCGACGTGGCGGCGGGCATGGCCCTGCTGACCCGGCGGCAGGAGGTGACGTTTACGGTGTCCTCCAGCATCGAATACCTGTCCGCCGCCCCGGGAACGGGGAAGCTCACCGCCGTGGGCACCGTGGAGAAGATGGGCGGGCACATGGGCTTTAGCCGCACGGACATCCGGGACGAGGGCGGCAGGCTCATTGCCGCATTGCGGACGGTGATGTATCTGACGGGCCGCCCGCTGGAGCTGTGAGGGCCTTTTTCCGGCGGCACCGGGGGCTGCACATCTGGCTTTTGTCGGTGTGCGGGGTGCTGGGCCTGTATTTTGTCCTGCGGACGGTGCCGGGGCTGATGAACTGGGTCAGCCGCCAGGTGGTGATGCCCCTGGAGCGGGCGGTGGCGGCGGTGTGCTATCGGGCGGACTTCTCCGTGGCGGAGCTGCTGTACGCCATAGCGGCGGGGATCATCCTGCTGTGGCTGGGCGCCACCGTCCGGCGGCTGATCACGGAAAAGGGCCGCCGGGGGCGGATCGTGTACCGGTTCGTGCTGACGGCGGTGTGCACCGTGCTGACGGTGTACGCCGGGTTCAGCCTGCTGTGGGGCGTCAACTACTACGCCGAGTCCTTTCAGGAGCAGTCCGGCGTATACGCCCGGGAGTCCACCCCGGAGGAGCTGGCCCGGGTGACGGAGTATTTCGCCCGGCAGCTGGCCGGCTGCGCGGACCAGGTGCAGCGGGACGAAAACGGCCTCTTTGCCGAAAGCCGGGCGGACATCTTCGCCCACAGCGTGCGGGTGTTCGACGGGATATACGACGAGTTTCCGTGCCTGGTGATGGAGGACCGGGTGCCCAAGGGGGTGCGGTTTTCCACGGCCCTCAGCGCCATGGACTTCACGGGATTTTACTTCCCCTTTACCGGGGAGGCCAACCTGAACATCGACAGCCCCGCCTGCTATCTGCCCAGCACCATTGCCCATGAGATGGCCCATCAGCGGGGCATCGCCTCGGAGCAGGAGTGCAATTTCATCGCCATTGCCGCCTCCACCACGGCGCGAAGCCCGGCGTATCGCTACTCCGGGTGGCTGATGGGGTTCACCTACCTCTCCAACGCCCTGTACCGGGCGGATCAGGAGGCCTGGAAGCAGGTGCGGATGCTGCTGCCGGACACGGTGGTGGCGGACCTGCGGGACAACTCCGCCTATTGGGCGGAATTTGAGGGTCCGGTAAACGACGCGGCCCAGAAGGTGTACGACTCCTTCCTGAAAAGCAGCGGCGAGTCCCGGGGGACCCAGAGCTACGGCACCGTGGTGGATATGCTGATGGCGTATTATGGATAAGTCAAAAAAGGCGCTGCCCTTTTAGTGACGGGGACCGTTCCGGTGGGACGGTCCCCGTTTTTTTGACGAAAATGCCAATTTCCTGGTGACAACCCGCCGCCTATCCCGTATAATAGACCCCATAGGCCCTCCGGGGCCTGGATAGGGAAATATAGGGAAAACGGAAGGAGAAGCCACATGACAGACATTCAGATCGCCCAGCAGGCCGCGCCCCTGCCCATCGGCGATATTGCCGCCGCCTGCGGCATCGACCCCCAGTATCTGGAGCAGTACGGCCGGTATAAGGCCAAGATCGACTACCGCCTGCTGCGGGACCGGGCGGACCGGCCCGACGGCAGGCTGATCTTAGTCACCGCCATCACCCCCACCCCCGCCGGGGAGGGGAAAACCACCACCACCGTGGGCCTTACCGACGGCCTGCGGAAAATCGGCAAAAACGCCGTGGCCGCCCTGCGGGAGCCGTCCCTGGGGCCGGTGTTCGGCGTGAAGGGCGGCGCCGCCGGCGGCGGCTATGCCCAGGTGATCCCCATGGAGGACATCAACCTCCACTTCACCGGGGATTTCCACGCCATCGGGGCGGCCAACAACCTGCTGGCCGCTCTGCTGGACAACCACATCCAGCAGGGCAACGCCCTGGGCATCGACTGCAAGCAGATCGTGTGGAAGCGCTGCGTGGACATGAACGACCGCCAGCTCCGCCACGTTATCGACGGCCTGGGAGGCCGGATGCAGGGGGTACCCCGGGAGGACGGGTTCGACATCACCGTGGCCAGCGAGGTCATGGCCGTGCTGTGCCTGGCCAGCGATATTCCGGATCTGAAAGCCCGGCTGGGCCGGATGATCGTGGCCTATACCTTTGACGGGCGGCCGGTGACGGCCCACGATCTCAAGGCGGAGGGGGCCATGACGGCCCTGCTGAAGGATGCGCTGAAGCCCAACCTGGTGCAGACGCTGGAGCACTCCCCTGCCCTGATCCACGGCGGGCCCTTTGCCAACATCGCCCACGGGTGCAACAGCGTCACCGCCACCCGGATGGCCCTGAAGCTGGGGGACTATGCCGTTACCGAGGCGGGCTTTGCCGCCGACCTGGGGGCGGAGAAGTTTTTCGACATCAAGTGCCGCCTGTCCGGCCTGCGGCCCTCCGCCGTGGTGATCGTGGCCACGGTGCGGGCGCTGAAATACCACGGCGGCGTGCCCAAGGCGGAGCTGAACCGGGAGAACCTGTCCGCCCTGGAAAAGGGCCTGCCCAACCTGCTGCACCATGTGGGCACCATCCGCAACACCTTCCACCTGCCCTGCGTGGTGGCCGTCAACGCCTTCCCCACGGACACGGCGGAGGAGCTTCGGCTGGTGCAGGAGCGGTGCCGGGAGCTGGGAGTCAACGCCGTGCTGTCGGAGGTCTGGGCCAAGGGCGGCCAGGGAGGCCGGGACCTGGCCCGGGAGGTGGTGCGCCTGTGCGATCAGCCCCGGCTGGAGGAGTTCACCTTCGCCTATCCCGACAACACCTCCCTGATCTATAAGCTCAACTCCATTGTGGGCCGGGTGTACGGCGGCAGTCAGGCGGTGCTGACCCCCGCCGCCCAGAAGCAGCTGAAGCGGCTGACGGAGCTGGGCTTCAGCGACCTGCCGGTGTGCATGGCCAAGACCCAGTATTCCCTGTCCGACGACCCGGCCCTGCCGGGGGCCCCCAGGGACTTCACCGTCACCGTCCGCGGTCTGAAGGTCAGCGCCGGAGCGGGGTTCATCGTGGCCTATACCGGGGACATCATGACCATGCCGGGCCTGCCCCGGGTCCCGGCGGCGGAGAACATCGACGTGGATGAAAACGGCGTCATCACCGGGCTGTTCTGAGAGGATACATGTAGAAGCAATCGCACCCCCGGCGGATTCCGCCGGGGGTGCGTGTTGTTTTCAATTATCACGCGTTTTCCGCGATATAGCGGGCCACATACACGCCGCTGGCGCTGGCGTGGGACAGGGAGTGGGTCACGCCGCTGCCGTCGCCGATGACGAACAGCCCCGGGTGGCAGGTCTGGAGGTTCTTGTCCAGCTGGACCTCCATGTTATAGAACTTCACCTCCACGCCATAGAGCAGGGTGTCGTCGTTGGCGGTGCCGGGGGCGATCTTGTCCAGGGCGTAGATCATCTCGATGATGCCGTCCAGGATGCGCTTGGGCATCACCAGGCTCAGGTCGCCGGGGGTGGCGGACAGGGTGGGGGTCACGAAGCTCTCCTCAATGCGCTTGGGGGTGGACCGCTGGCCCCGGATCAGGTCGCCGAAGCGCTGGATGATGACGCCGCCGCCCAGCATATTGGACAGCCGGGCGATGCTCTCGCCGTAGCCGTTGGAATCCTTGAAGGGCTCGGAGAAGTGCTTGGCCACCAGCAGGGCGAAGTTGGTGTTCTCGGTGTGCATGGCCGGGTCCTCATAGCTGTGGCCGTTGACGGTGACGATGCCGTTGGTGTTCTCGTTGACCACCGCGCCCTTGGGATTCATGCAGAAGGTGCGTACCCGGTCCTGGAACTTCTCGGTGCGGTAGACGATCTTGCTTTCATACAGCTCGTCGGTCAGGTGGGCGAACACCTCATAGGGCAGCTCCACCCGGACGCCGATGTCCACCCGGTTGGACTTAGTGGCGATGTCCAGCTCCCGGCACACCTGCTCCATCCACTTGCTGCCGCTGCGGCCCACGGAGATGACGCAGTAGCGCCCGTCGTAGCTGCCCTGGTCCGTCACCACCCGGTAGCTGCCGTCGGTGCGCTCCACGGACTGCACCGGCGTGTCGAAGTAGATGTCCATCTTGTCCTTCAGCCGGTTATACAGGTGCTCCAGCACCACCAGGTTCTTATCCGTGCCCAGGTGGCGCACGGAGGCGTCCAGCAGGTGCAGGTCATTCTCCAGGCACAGCTTCTTGATGGGAGTTGCGCCGGTGGAGTACAGGTGGGTGCCCTCACCGCCGTTTGCCACGTTGATTTCGTCCACATATTCCATCAGCTCCAGAGCCTGCTTTTTGCCGATGTATTCGTGCAGGGTGCCGCCGAACTGGTTGGTGATGTTGTATTTGCCGTCGGAAAAGGCCCCGGCCCCGCCGAAGCCGTTCATAATGGCGCAGGTGGGGCACTTGACGCAGGACTTCACCTTCACGCCGTCAATGGGACAGTGCCGCCGGGTCAGGGCGTGGCCCGCCTCAAACAGGGCGATCTTCAGGTCCGGCCGCTTCTCCAGCAGCTCATAGGCGGAGTAGATTCCGCCGGGGCCTCCGCCCACGATCAGCACATCATACTGCATAGTCATTTCCTCCTGATTCACATAATCATACGCATATAATATACCACCAGCCGCCCGGTGAAACAAACAACTTTTCCTTATGTCTGCCATTTCCTTGTATCTTACCCCCCGTTATGGTACAATAACCCCAAAACGTATAAGGAGGGGCCGCCTATGAGCCGCGCCGATGAAATATTTCAGCAGAACTGCCGGGACATCCTGGAAAACGGGGTGTGGGACACAGACCAGAACGTCCGCCCCCACTGGGAGGACGGTACTCCGGCCCACACGGTGAAGAAATTCGGCATCATCAACCGCTATGACCTGCGCCGGGAGTTTCCCATTCTCACCATCCGCCGCACCTATTTCAAAACCTGCATCGACGAGCTTCTGTGGATCTGGCAGAAGAAGTCCAACAACATCCACGACCTGCGGGGCCATATCTGGGACAGCTGGGCCGACGAAAGCGGCTCCATCGGCAAGGCCTACGGCTATCAGCTGGGGGTGAAGCACCAATACCCGGAGGGGGCGTTTGACCAGGTGGACCGGGTGCTGTATGATCTGCGGCACAATCCCGCCTCCCGGCGGATCATGACCAATCTGTATAACTTCCAGGACCTGCACGAGATGGCCCTGTACCCCTGCGCCTATTCCATGACCTTCAACGTCTCCGGCCGCACCCTGAACGCCATTCTGAACCAGCGCAGCCAGGATATGCTGACGGCCAACAACTGGAACGTGGCCCAGTATGCCGTGCTGGTGCATATGATGGCCCAGGCCTCCGGCCTGGAGGCCGGGGAGCTGGTCCACGTCATCGCCGACGCCCACATCTATGACCGGCACGTCCCCCTGGTGCGGCAGCTGCTGGAGCGGCAGGGCCGCCCGGCCCCGGCCTTCGTCATGGACCCGGAGGTGACGGATTTCTATCGCTTCACCCGGGACAGCTTCCGGCTGGAGGGGTACGACCCCCTGCCCTTTGACGAAAAGATCCCCGTGGCCATATGACGGCCCGCGTTTTTCTTGACCGGAAATCCCCGGTGGGGTATAATAGTCTTAACGCAAATTCGGAGGCGATGGGATGAAAAAAATCGTTCACAAACCGGCTGCGCCGCTGTATGCGGCGGCGGCTGCATGGGTGCTGTATGCCCTGCTGTTTCCCCTGTACCGGCCGGGGCACTTTGTCATAGCCCTGGCGGCCTCCGCCGTGGTATACGGCATCGCCCGGCTGTTCTGCAAGGACATCGTGGAGGAGGTGCCCCAGGAGCCGGAGACCACCGGCAATCCGGAGCTGGACAAGATGGTATCTGAGGGCCAGGGCGCTCTGGACGAGATGCGCCGCCTGAACGACAGCATTCAGGACGCGGCCATCAGCGCCCAGATCGAGCGGCTTTCCCAGGTGTCCGACAAGATTTTTCAGCAGGTGCAGAAGAATCCCTCCCAGCTGCCCCAGATCCGCAAGTTCATGAGCTACTACCTGCCCACCACCCTGAAGCTGCTGCGGGCCTATGACGACATGAGCCGCCAGGGCGTTCAGGGGGAGAACATCACCGGCACCATGGAGCGGGTGCGGGGCATGATGAGCACCATCGTCACCGCCTTCGAGCGGCAGCTGGACAGCCTGTTCGGCGACCAGGCCCTGGATATCTCCACGGATATCACGGTGCTGGATAACATGATGGCCCGGGAGGGCCTCAGCGACGACCCCATCCACCGCACCCAGGCAAAGCCTGACGACGGCCCCCAGGACGACGGGATCCAATTGGAGCTTTAAGACACCATTACTCATAAAGGAAGGACGATTACCATGACCGATAACATGACCCCTCAGCTGACCCTGGACCCCACCGCCGCTGCCGCCGAGGCAGTGCCCACTCTGACCCTGACTCCGGAAGCCCCGGAGGCCCCCCAGGTGGAGGAGGAAAAGAAAATCGAGCCCGTGGAGATGGACGACAAGCTGCTGACTGACGCGGAAAAGAAGGCGGTGGAGGATTTCTCCCACAAGATCGACATCCGGGACACCAACATGATTTTGCAGTATGGCGCGGCGGCCCAGAAGAGCGTGGCGGGCTTTTCCGAAAACGCTCTGAACAGCGTCCGCAACAAGGACCTGGGCGAGATCGGCAAGGACCTGAGCCAGCTGGTGGTGGAGCTGAAGGGCTTCGGCGAGGAGGAGGAAAAGAAGGGCCTGGCGGGTCTGTTCAAAAAGGCCGGCAACCGGCTGGAGACCATGAAGGCCCAGTATGGCAAGGTGGAGGCCAACGTGGACAAGATCGCCCAGAGCCTGGAGCAGCATCAGATCACCCTGCTGAAGGATGTGGCCATGTTTGACCAGATGTACGAGCTGAACCTGAAGTATTACAAGGAGCTGACCATGTACATTCTGGCCGGGAAGAAGCGGCTGGCGGAGGTGCGGTCCACGGAGCTGGAGGAGCTGCGCAAGAAGGCGGAGCAGACGGGTCTCGCCGAGGACGCCCAGGCATACAACGACCTGGTGAACCTGTGCAACCGGTTTGAAAAGAAGCTCCACGACCTGGAGCTGACCCGGATGGTGTCCGTGCAGATGGGGCCCCAGACCCGCCTGCTGCAAAACAACGACACTCAGATGATCGAGAAGATCCAGTCCTCCCTGGTGAACACCATCCCCCTGTGGAAGAGCCAGATGGTGCTGGCCCTGGGCATGGAGCACAGCCGTCAGGCCACTGCCGCCCAGAACGCCGTCACCGAGATGACCAACCAGCTGCTGCGCAAGAACGCCGACACCCTGAAGATGGGCACCATCGCCACCGCCAAGGAGGCCGAGCGCTCCATCGTGGACATCGAGACCCTCCAGCACACCAACCAGCAGCTGATCTCCACCCTGGACGAGGTGATGAACATCCAGAAGGAGGGCGCGGAGAAGCGCAAGGCCGCCGAGGTGGAGCTGGGCCGCATCGAGGGCGAGCTGAAGCAGAAGCTGCTGGAGCTCCGGGGCTGATGCCCGCACACAGACTTTCCCCGAAAGGACCGGTGGCGTCACCATGAAATTCTATCAAAAACGGGGCTTTGCGCTGGTGGTGCTGATCCTGGCCATCATCGGATCCGGCGTTTACGGCATCAGCAAAAAGCCCGCCGCCCTGCCGGAGGTGTCCTATTACAACTGGATCTGCGACGAGGCGGGCCTGCTGGACCAGGAGACCCGGCAGACCATCCAGGACTATAACACCGCCTGGAACGAGCAATATTACGCCGTGGTGGCGGTGGCCGCCGTGGACGATATCCGGGGCTGGTCCAGCGAGGACTACGCCCGGGAGCTGGGGGCCAAGTGGGGCCTGGGAGCCAACGATATGCTGCTGCTCCTGGTCAAAGGCGGCGACTGGTATGTGGCCTGCGGCGACAACCTGGCGGACCTGATGACCGACACCCAGCAGACCAAGCTGAAAACCGCCCTGGACACCCCCTACTATGCCGGGGATTATTCCCAGGCAGCGGTGGATTTCTTCCGCCAGTCCGACGTGGTGCTGGCCCAGACCCTGGGCCGCACAAATACCGGCGGTCAGTCCCCGGCTTCGGGCCAGCGCTGGCAGGAGCCTGCCGGCGCCTCCGGCGTCAGCATAGCCGGTGTGGTGCTGCTGATCGTGTGCATTTTCGTGGTTTGGGCGCTGCTGGACCGTATGCGCTACAACCGCTATCGCCGGCGTCCGGCCATGATGGGCGGGCCGGTGTACTATCCCATTTTCTGGGGCCGCAGGCCCCGGGCGCCCCGGCCGCCCCGTCCCCCTCGGGGTCCCGGCGGTCCCATGGGTGGACCCATGGGCGGTGGTCCCCGTCCGCCCCGGTCCGCACCGCCCCGTCCGCCCCGGTCTAACGGGCCCCGGCCCGGCGGCTTCGGCGGGTCAAGGCCCTCCGGCGGCAGCTTCGGCGGCGGGTCCAGGTCCGGGGGCTTCGGCAATCGCGGCGGCTTTGGCGGCGGCGGACGCTCCTCCGGCGGCAGCCGGGGCGGCGGCTTCGGCGGCAAGGGCGGCTTCGGCGGCGGACGCCGCTGAGATCCATCCCCGACAATCCAATAAAAATCGCACCTCAGGGGTCCCGGATATCCGGGACCCCTGAGGTGCTTAAAGGAAGAAAGATGAAAGAAGAAAGAGAGAGTAAAAGGGAAATGCGAAATATATCCAGTGATGCTTCCGAAGAAGCCGTCACGCTGCCTTAATTACCCCGGCCGCCGTTGCCCCGGCCGAAGAAGTAGTCATACAGGTCGCCGTAGGAATCCTGCTGACCCTGGTTCTGGTTGGAGGAATCGTCCTCGGTGCCGGTGGTCTGAGGCTGCTGGTCGAAGGTCAGGCTCAGGGTGATCTCCTGGCCGCCGCGCCACACGGTAAGGGTGACGGTGTCGCCGGCCTTATAGCTCTTCTTGGCCATGGACAGGTCGCTCATGGAGGTGATCTCCGTGTCGTTGAGCCTGGTGATGACGTCGCCCAGCTGCAGGCCCGCCTTTTCACCGGCGCCGCCCTTTTCCACGGCGTAGACGAACACGCCCTTGGTCACGTTGATGTTGTACTGGGCAGCCATCTGCTCGGTCATACTGCCGGCCTTGATGGCCATGTAGGCCTTATCGGTGACCTGGCCGTTTTCCATGATGTCGGTGATGATGGTCTGGACATCGCTGATGGGGATGGCAAAGCCGATGCCCTCCACCGTGGTGTTGGAATAGCTGGAATACTTGGCGGACACAATGCCCACTACCTCGCCGTACAGGTTCATCAGGGGGCCGCCGGAGTTGCCGGGATTGATGGAGGCGTCCACCTGGATCATGTTGAAGGGGGTGCCGTCCACGTTGATGGCCCGGTCGCAGCAGGACACGATGCCCTGGCTCATGGAGAAGGTCAGCTCGCCCAGGGGATTGCCGATGGCCATCACCGTGTCGCCCACGTTGACGTCGGCGCTCTTGCCCAGGGTCACGGCCTGGAGGCCGGTGGCCTCGATCTTCAGCACGGCCACATCATAGTCACTGTCGCCGCCCACTACAGTGGCGGGATAGGTATCGCCGTTATACAGGGTGACGTTGATGCTGCTGGCGCCGGACACCACATGCTGGTTGGTAACGATATAGCCGTCCTGGGTGATGACGAAGCCGCTGCCGGAGGAGGCGGACTCCACCTTCTGGCCGAAGATGTTGGTGGACACGGCGGAGTTGATGGACACCACGCTGTTCACCGTGGAGGCGTACACCTCGGCGGGGGTCATCAGGGTCTGGCCGTCCACGGATTTGACGCTGACGGCGGAAGCCGTGCGGCCGGACTCCTGAATGGTGGCCTTGCCGCCCCGGCGGGCCAGGGACGCGCCGCCGAAGCCGCACAGGCCGCCGATCAGGGCGCAGCACAGAACCAGAGCCGTGACCTTGGTGCCGGTCTTTTTCCAGAAGGAGCCCTTTTCCGGCTTGGGGGGCTGGGGGTCATCCTGGCAGGCGCCGGTGGTGTAGGCCACAGGCTCCTCCGGGGAGACCGGATCCTCCGGCCGGGACGCCGGCTGCCAGCTGGTCTGGCTGGGGTCGGGCTGTCCGGGCTGTGGCTCCCGGTCCTTGGAATAGCTGTAATGATACAGGCTGCTTTCATCGTTGAAAGCGCCCTGATTGTTCTCGTCGTTGACACCGCTATACATAACTGCGAACCTCCTATTGTCGGGCGGGGCGGAATGTGGTATGATGTGGTATCATGCTCCGCCGCCGCTGTGGTTTTCCTTCCGATGGTTTATAGTATACGCGGAAACCTTAAGCGAAGCTTTAAGAAACGGCGGAAAAATTTGAACATTCTATGAAGAAAGGGGGCGGGAGCCCATGGTCAGGATCGAGGGGCTGAAGCTGGCCCCGGGGCAGGATGAGCAGCTGCTGCGGGGCAAGGCCGCCCGGCTGCTGCGGGTGCCGGAGGGGGACATTCTGTCCCTTCAGGTGCTGCGCCGGGCCATCGACGCCCGGGAGGAGCTGCACTTTGTCTATACGGCGGCGGTGACCCTGCGGCAGGAGAAGGCCGCGCTGCGGCGGATCCGGGACCGGCGGGTGACGCCGTATACGCCGGAGGTATACCGGCTGCCGGAGACCCTGGCGGCCCCTGAGACGCCGCCGGTGGTCATCGGGGCCGGTCCGGGGGGCCTGTTTGCGGCCCTTGTTCTGGCCCGGTGCGGCCTGCGGCCCATCATCCTGGAGCGGGGGCAGGACGCCGTGACCCGGCAGCGGGACGTGGCGTCCTTCTGGCGCACCGGAGTGCTGGACACGGAGTCCAACGTACAGTTCGGCGAGGGCGGTGCCGGGGCCTTTTCCGACGGGAAGCTGAACACCGGCACCCGGGACATCCGGCACCGGTGGATCCTGGAGCAGCTGGCGGCCTGCGGCGCGCCGGAGAGCATCCTGGTGGACGCCAAGCCCCATGTGGGCACGGATATGCTCCATGTGACCCTGGTGAACCTGCGGCGGCAGCTGCTGGACCTGGGGGCCCGGGTGCGGTTCGGCCACCGGGTCACCGGACTGCGGGTCCGGGACGGGGCCTTGGAGGGGCTGGAGGTGTCGTCGCCGGAGGGGAGCTATGTGCTGCCAGCCAGGCAGGCGGTGCTGGCCCTGGGCCACAGCGCAAGGGATACCTTTGAAATGCTGCATGCCGCAGGGGTACAGATGGAGCAGAAGCCCTTTGCCGTGGGAGTGCGGATCGAGCACCGGCAATCGGACATGGACGCAGCCCAGTACCGGCAGTTCGCCGGGCACCCGTGTCTGCCCGCCGCCGGCTATAAGCTGTCGTGCCACCCGGAAAACGGGCGCAGCGCCTTCTCCTTCTGCGTCTGCCCCGGAGGGCAGGTGGTGGCCGCCGCGTCGGAGCAGGGCCGGGTGGTCACCAACGGCATGAGCGAATATGCCCGGGACCGGGAGAACATCAACGGCGGCCTGCTGGTGAACGTGACCCCGGCGGACTTCGGCAGCAGCCATCCCCTGGCGGGCATCGCCTTCCAGCGGCGGCTGGAGGAGGCGGCCTTTCGCCTGGGCGGCGGGGGCTATGCGGCTCCCTGCCAGCGGGTGGAGGATTTTCTGGCCGGGCGGCCCTCCACGGGACCGGGACGGGTGATCCCCAGCTATCGGCCCGGGGTCCGGTGGACGGACCTGCGGCAGTGTCTGCCGGAGTTCGTATGGCAGACCATGGCCCTGGCGCTGCCGATGCTGGAGGGAAGGGTCCGGGGCTATGCCCAGGGGGACGCCGTGCTGACGGCGGTGGAGACCCGGTCGTCGTCGCCGGTGCGGATCATACGAGACAACAGCGGTCAGTGCAATGTCCGGGGGCTGTACCCCTGCGGCGAGGGGGCGGGCTATGCCGGAGGCATTCTGTCCGCCGCCGCCGACGGCATGCGCTGCGCGGAAAAAATATGGGAGGTATACGGCAAATGAGAAAAATCGCGGTGATGGAGGACTTCCTGACGCCGGAGCGCCGGAAAAAGGTGCTGGATACGGCGGAAAAGTGCGGCTTTGCGGTGGATTTTTACGGGCGGGGCGCGGCCCCGGCCCAGGGTCTGGAGCAGTATGAGATCATTTACGGCTGGTGCAATCCCCAGGACCTGAAGCGGGCCACGGGGCTGAAGTGGTACTGCTGCGGCTTCGCCGGGGTGGACCAGCTGTCCGACGACAGCCTGTACGCCAGCCCCGACGTGGTGCTGTCCAACTCCTCCGGAGCCTACGGCCTCACCATCAGCGAGCACATCCTCATGGTAACGCTGATGCTGCTGCGGCGGATGCCGGAGTTCCAGGACATCGTCCGGCGGCGGGAGTGGGTGTCGGAGCTGCCTATGCGGTCCATTTACGGCAGCCGCATCACGGTGCTGGGAGCCGGGGACATCGGCACCAGCTTCGCCCGGCGGGCCAAGGCCCTGGGAGCGGGACACATCTGCGGCGTGTCCCGCAGCGGCCGGAACCCGGACCCCGCCTATGACCGGATGCTGCCCCAGGAGCAGCTGGACCAGGTGCTGCCGGAGACGGAGATCCTGGTGATGGCTCTGCCGTCGGTGGCGGACACCGTGGGCATCCTCAGCCGGGAGCGCATTGCCCTGCTGCCCCGGGACGCCATTGTGGTGAACGTGGGCCGGGGTACCGCCATCGACCAGGAGGCCCTGATGGAGGCCCTGAACGCCGGGCGCATCGCCGGGGCGGCCCTGGACGTGGTGGTGCCGGAGCCGCTGCCCAGGGAGCACCCCCTGTGGAGCACCCGGAACCTGCTGCTGACGCCCCACATTTCGGGGAATATGTCCCTGGGCTACACCTGCGACATCAACGTGGACATGTTTTGCCGGGATCTGGAAAACTACGCCGCTGGCCGTCCCCTGGAGCACCGGGTGGACCGGAAGCGGGGCTATTAAAAGCTTGTCCAAAAAGGCTTGCAAGCTCAGCAGGGCCGCCCGGGAGGGCGGCCCTGCTGCTTTATATTACTGCTTTGGCGCCTGCTTCATGGACAGGCTGATGCGGCGCTTCTTTTCGTCCACCTCCAGGACCGTCACCTTTACTACGTCTCCCACGGACACCACCTCCGATGGGTGGCGGATGAACTTGTTGCAGACCTGGGAGATGTGGACCAGGCCGTCCTGGTGGACGCCGATGTCCACGAACACGCCAAAGTCCACCACATTGCGGACGGTGCCCGTCAGCACCATGCCGGGGGCCAGGTCCTTGATCTCCAGCACGTCCGTCCGGAGGATGGGGGCAGGCAGGTCGTCCCGGACGTCCCGGCCGGGCTTGGCCAGCTCCGCCGCCACGTCCTGCAGGGTGGGAACGCCTGCGTTCAGCCGGGCGGCGGTCTCCTCCCAGCCCAGGGCCTTCACCTTCTGGGGCAGGTCCGCCAGCCTCCCGGCGGCCACGTCCGCCAGGGTATAGCCGCACAGGGACAGAAGCCCCTCCGCGGCGGCGTAGCTCTCCGGATGGACGCCGGTGTTGTCCAGCACAGACTTGCTCTCCGGCACCCGCAGGAAGCCCGCCGACTGCTGGAAGGCCTTGGGCCCCAGCTTGGGCACCTTCAGAAGCTGACGGCGGCCGGTGAAGGCGCCGTTTTCCTCCCGGTACTTCACGATATTTTTGGCGGTGGCGGCGTTCAGGCCGGACACCCGGCCCAGCAGGCTGGCGGAGGCGGTGTTCACGTCCACGCCCACGGCGTTGACGCAGTCCTCCACCACGCCGGACAGGGTCTCGTCCAGCCGCTTCTGGGGCATATCGTGCTGATACTGGCCCACGCCGATGGCCTTGGGGTCGATCTTCACCAGCTCGGCCAGGGGATCCTGCATCCGCCGGGCAATGGACACGGCGCTGCGCAGGTTCACGTCATACTCCGGAAACTCCTCCGCCGCCAGCTTGCTGGCGGAGTATACGGAGGCCCCGGCCTCGTTGACCATCATATAGCTGACACCGCCGCCCAGCTGCCGGATCAGCTCCACCGCCATCTGCTCGGTCTCCCGGCTGGCGGTGCCGTTGCCGATGGCGATGTGGGTGACGCCGTGGCGGCGGACCAGGCGGGACAGCCGGTCGATGGCCTCCTGCTTCTGGCGGGGGCCGTAGGTGGGGTACACCACGGCGGTGTCCAGCACCCGGCCGGTGCCGTCGATGACCGCCACCTTGCAGCCGTGGGCATAGCCGGGGTCCAGGCCCATGGTGACGTGGCCCTTTACCGGGGGCTGCATCAGCAGGGGCTTCAGGTTCAGGCCGAAGTTGGCGATGGCCCCCTCGCAGGCGGAGTCGGTCAGGTCGGACCGGGCCTCCCGCTCCAGGGAGGGGTAGATCAGCCGGTCATAGGCATCCTCACAGGCGGCCTTGATAAACTCCATAGCCCGGGAGCCGGGCCTGACCACCGCCCGGCGCAGAGTCATCAGACCCAGCTCCCGGTCCAGCAGCACGGTGACGGAGAGGACGCCCTCCTTTTCGCCCCGGTTGATGGCCAGGACCTGGTGCCCGGCCAGCTTGGCGATGGGCTGGTCAAAGTCGTAATACAGCCGGTAAACGGTGTCCTCCTCCGTGGCGGCCTGGCTGCGCAGGCGGCCCTGGCGCTGCATCAGCCCGCGCAGGGTCTTGCGGATGGCCGCGTCGTCCGACAGCAGCTCCGCCACGATGTCGTTGGCCCCCTGGAGGGCGTCGGCCACGGTCTCCACGCCCTTCTCCGGGTCCACATAGTCCCGGGCGGCCTCCTCCGGAGCCGGGCAGTCCCGGCCCTGGTCCAGCAGCAGAAGGGCCAGGGGCTCCAGGCCCTTCTCCCGGGCCACCGTGGCCCGGGTGCGGCGCTTCTGTTTATAGGGGCGGTACAGGTCCTCCACCTCCGCCAGGGTGGCGGCGCTGTCGATGGCGGCGGACAGCTCGTCGGTGAGCTTCCCCTGGCCGTCGATGGCGTTTTTCACCTCCTGGCGGCGCTGGTCCAGGTTCCGCAGATAGTTCAGCCGGTCCTCCAGGGTCCGCAGGGCGGTGTCGTCCATGCTGCCGTGCAGCTCCTTGCGGTAGCGGGCGATGAAGGGGATGGTGTTGCCCTGGTCCAGCAGGTCGATGACGTTCTGCACATGGGCCAGGGGCTTGTCCAGCTCCCGGGCCAGAATTTCGGCAATGGTGGGCATAAAATACTCCTTTCTTCCGGGGAAAAACCGGGACGGAGCCTGTCCGTCCCGGTTTTTTCACTTGTGATACAGGCGCTTGATCTCGTACCGGGGCTGACAGCTGACGTGGATGCCCAGGCGCTTATACAGCTTCTCGTCCTCCTCGGAGATAATCACGGAGAAGTGGGCGTCGCAGCCCCGGAGGTCGTCCAGCTTCTTCAGCACCCGCTCCGCCAGGGGGTTGGTGACGGCGGAGATGGACAGGGCGATAAGCACCTCGTCGGAGTGCAGCCGGGGGTTCCGGTGGCCCAGGTGGGAAATCTTCATGTCGCTGATGGGGGCGATGATGGACGACGGCAGCAGGTCCAGCTCCTTGTCGATACCCGCCAGGGCCTTGATGGCGTTCAGCAGCAGCGCTGCCGAGGGTCCCAGCAGGGAGCTGTTCTTTCCGGTGACCACCCGGCCGTCCGGCAGGACCATGGCCCCGGCGGGGGCGGCGGTCTCCTCCGCCTTTTTCAGGCAGGCCGCCACGGCGGGGCAGATATCCGGCGTGACACCGGCCTGCTGCATGATGATCTCCAGCTTGCGCACCACATCGTCGTCGCACTTGCCCCGGACCCGGTCCACCATACCGGCATAGTACCGGCGGAGGATCTCCATCCGGGAGGCCTCCTGGCATACCGCATCGTCCACAATGGCGAAGCCCGCCATGTTCACGCCCATGTCCGTGGGGGACTGATAGGGGGACGTGCCCTGGATCCGCTGGAACATGGCGTTGAGCACCGGGAAAATCTCCACATCCCGGTTGTAGTTCACGGTGGTCTTGCCGTAGGCCTCCAGGTGGAAGGGGTCGATCATGTTCACGTCGTTCAGGTCCGCCGTGGCCGCCTCATAGGCCAGGTTCACCGGGTGCTTCAAAGGCAGGTTCCAGATGGGGAAGGTCTCATACTTGGCGTAGCCCGCCCGGACGCCCCGCTTGTTCTCATGGTACAGCTGGCTCAGGCAGGTGGCCATTTTGCCGCTGCCGGGGCCGGGAGCCGTCACCACCACGATGGGGCGGGTGGTTTCGATATAGTCGTTTTTGCCCAGGCCGTCGTCGGACACGATGTGGGCCACGTCCGAGGGGTATCCGGCAATGGGATAGTGGCGATAGCTCCGGACGCCCAGGGCCGTCAGCCGCTTGATGAAGGCGTCCGCCGCCGGCTGCCCGGCGTACTGGGTGATGACCACGGAGCCCACATAGAACCCCAGGCCCCGGAACACGTCCATCAGCCGCAGCACGTCCTCGTCATAGCCGATGCCCAGGTCGCCGCGGATCTTCTTCTTTTCGATGTCTCCGGCGCAGATGGCCACCACGATCTCCACCTCGTCCCGGATGGAGGCCAGCATCCGGATCTTGCTGTCCGGCTGGAACCCCGGCAGCACCCGGGAGGCGTGGTAATCGTCGAACAGCTTGCCGCCGAACTCGATATACAGCTTGTCGCCGAATTGCTCCCGCCGGGCCCGGATGTGCTGGGCCTGGAGGGCCAGGTATTTGTCGTTATCAAAACCGATTTTCATATGTGCTCCCTCTTTCCGGTAATTGCTTTAACCTAACTATTATACACGACCGGCCCCGGGGAGAAAAGACCTTTTTGCATTTTCCCCTCCGGCAAATTTGCCGGTTTTCGGGGCGGGATTTTGGGCGAAACGCGCCGTTGCGTTTTGCCCCCGGCGGGGGTATACTAAAAGGTACACCACATATGCAGGAGGATGCACACCATGCGCTTTCAGGTTTTGCTGAAAAAGGAAAACGTTCCGGGGATGAGCTTCTTCCCCTTTTTCGAGACCGACGACATCCACGAGGCCAAGGACTTCGCCATGCGCCTGGCCTTTGAGGAGTTCAACCTGGTGAAGGTCATGGACACCAAGCGCCAGGAGCTGGTGCGGGACTTTGACGCCGCCATCTATCGGGAGTAACGCGTATACGGACGAATACGGACAAAAAAGAGGCGCTGCCGCGGCAGCGCCTCTTTTCAATTGGTGGATCGGGTAAATCAGAACCACAGGCCCCAGGCCAGGAAGCCCAGGCAGGCCACCACGCCGGTGAACAGCAGAACGATGACCAGATAGCCCATGATATCCCGGGCAGACAGCTTGGCAATGCCCAGAGCAGGCAGAGCCCAGAAGGGCTGGATCATGTTGGTCCACTGGTCGCCCCAGGCAATGGCCATGGCGGTGCGCCCGGCGTCGATGCCCAGGTTGGCGCCGGCGGGCATCATGATGGGACCCTGAACGGCCCACTGGCCGCCGCCGGAGGGAACGAAGAAGTTCACGATACCGGCCGCCAGGAAGGACAGCATGGGGAAGGTGATGCTGTTGGAGATGTTCACGAAGAACTGGGAGATAACGCTGGCCAGAGACACGCCCTGCTCGTTGGCAGCCACCATCATGCCCATGATACCGGCATAGAAGGGGAACTGCAGCAGGATACCGGCGGCGCCGGCAGCAGCCTCGCCGATGGCGTCCACATAGCGGCGCAGGTCACCGTGGAGCAGGATGCCCAGGAACAGGAAGATCATGTTCACGATGTTCAGACCCAGGGTGAAGCCGTTCTGGACGAAGTAGTAAACGATGTAGGCAAACCCGGCCACCACCAGGATCACCCACAGGATCTTGGAGTGCTCGATGCGGTCAGCGGGGGTCTTGATCTCGTAGGTCTTGTCCTCCTCATCCTGCAGCAGGGTGGGGTCGATGCAGACGGTGTGGGCCTTGTCGGGATGCATGGCGTAGTTGATGAAGGGCATGGCGATCAGGATCACGACGCACATGATGATGTTCACAGGGTGGAACACGGTGGCGGTGATGGGGGCCTGATAGGTCACCTCACCGAAGGCCTTGCCGGCCACCAGGTCCAGGGGGATGGAGCCGGACAGACCCGCGTGCCAGATCACGAAGCCGGAGTAGGCGGAGGCGATCAGCAGAGGATAGTCCACGGTGGGAACACGGCGGACCACTTCCTTGGCCAGCAGAGCGCCCACCACCAGGCCGAAGCCCCAGTTCAGCCAGCAGCAGATGGTGGAGACCATGGTGGTGATCACGATGGCCTGCATGTTGTTGTGGCACAGACCCGCCACAGCCCGCAGGGCCTTTTTGCAGGGCTTGGCGGAAGCCATGGCGGAACCGAATACCAGAACCAGGGCCATCTGCATGGAGAACGCCAGCAGGCCCCAGAAGCCCTTTGCGTCGCCCCAGGCGTTGAGCACCTTTAGCGGACCCATTCCCGTGGCAAACATGGCGCCGATGAAAACGATGATGCTCAGGATGATGGCGAACAGGAAGGCATCCGGCAGCCAGCGATTGACCACGCGAACGCAGCCGTTGGTGAATTTCTTGAACACAGACTCACTCTCCTTAATTTGGGGGCGCGGCGCACCGCGCTGTTTCGTTTTCCGGTCCGCCGCCCTATACGCAGCAGACCCGTCTGTGTTAATTCTATAACAGTCACAGAATGTTTACAATTGCCAAATCGCTGAATTTTTAACGAACATTTTGTGAAGTGTTACAGATTTCTCGGATTTTTCATATATCACGCTAAAATATCGCAGAAAAGCATAAAGAATCAATAAAGTAATGGAGTTTTCGCGTTAAGTTTTTGGTTGGAGTCACCGAGCGGCAGAGCAATAAAAACGGATGAGATTCTCCACTGTGGCGGACAGATTTTCCCGGCAGGAAACCCGCACCTGTTCAAAGGGCAGGGGCAGAGGATTGATGGGGAAGGCGGCGGTGAGGCCCAGCTCATAGGCCTGGGGCAGGGCGGAGATATCCACCGCTCCGGCCAGGGCCGCGCAGGGAACTCCCAGCTCCCGGGCCCGCCGGGCCACGCCGATGACGGCCTTGCCGCCCAGGCTCTGGCTGTCCAGCCTGCCCTCGCCGGTTATGATCAGGTCCGCGTCCGCCGCCAGACGGGGGAAATCCGCTGCGTCCAGCAGCATCTCCACCCCCGGCCGCAGCCGGGCGTTCAGCAGGGCCGCCGCTCCCGCGCCGAAGCCGCCTGCCGCGCCGCCGCCGGGCATGTCCAGCACGTCCCGGCCCGTGTCCCGGCGCAGCACCGCCGCCAGATGGGCCAGGCCCGCGTCCAGCAGCTGCACCATGTCCGGGTCCGCCCCCTTCTGGGGGCCGAACACGGCGGCAGCGCCCCGGGGGCCGCACAGGGGGTTGTCCACATCGCACAGCACCGTCACCGGCGGCAGAGGCTCCAGGTTTTCGGCGGAAATGCGGTGGATATCCCCCAGTGTGCCGCCGGTGGGGATAAAGGTCCGGCCCCGGCTGTCGTAAAATTCCACGCCCAGGGCAGCGGCGGCGCCGCAGCCGCCGTCGTTGGTGGCGCTGCCGCCCAGGCCCAGCAGCAGACGCCTGGCCCCATGGCGGGCGGCGTGCAGCAGCAGCTGGCCCACGCCGTAGGTGGTGGCCTCCGCCGGATGCAGGTCCGTTCCGGCCAGAGGCAGTCCCGCGGCGGCCGCCAGCTCCACAACGGCGGTGCCGTCAGGCAGCAGGCCGTAAAACCCCGGCGCCGTGCCGCCATAGGGGCCCGTGCAGGGGCATTCGATCCGCTGGCCGCCGCAGGCCGCCAGAAACGCCTCCACCGTGCCCTCGCCGCCGTCGGCCAGGGGGATGGAGAGCACCTGTGCCCCGGGGTCCGCCCGCCCGATGGCCTCCCGGGCCACGGCGCAGAAGTCCCGGGCGGACAGGGTGCCCTTGAAGGAATCGGGGATGAGAATGTATTTGTGCATATTGCACCTCCCGGTGTAGCTTGTTGTCCATAGGATACCCCATCGGGGGGGGAAATAACAAGAGGGCGCGGCCCAGCCGCGCCCTCCTGGGGGTGTCCTCCCAATTGTACCATTTTCGGCGGCAATCCGCCCCCTGCCCCGGCCCGCCGAGGGCAGCGGGCCCTACGGACTTGGCTCTCCCTCTGTGAGAGCTGTCGGCGCAGCCGACTGAGAGGGCCCGCGTCCCCCCGCCTTTTGTTCACCGGATCTCGATGGCCCCTACCGGGCAGCTGTCCGCCGCCTCCTGGGCCGCCAGTCGGCACTCCTCCGGCACCGGGCCGCTGATGGCCCGGGCGGGTTCCCCGGGATCCAGGGTGAACACGTCCGGGCACACCGCCGGACATAGCCCGCACTGGATGCACGTTTTCGCGTGGACCATAGCCTGCATATTTCGCCCCTCCTTTCCGTTGATCTGCCCATAGTCTGCCCCGTTTCCCGGGGAATTATCGCCTGCTGCCTTGCCCGGGGCAACAAATCATGCTATACTGACAGCATGTATGTATAAAAGGAGTGCGTTTCCATGTCTGATACCATCGCCGCCATTGCCACGGCTCCGGGGCCGTCGGCCATTGGCGTGGTGCGCCTGTCCGGGCCGGACACCTGCGCCGTGCTGGACCGGGTGTTCCGCCCGAAAAACGGCCGCCCCATGTCCCGGCAGGAGCCCCGCCGCCTGGTGCTGGGGGACGTGCTGGACCGGGACGGCCAGGTCATCGACAGCGCCCTGGCGGTGCTGTTCCCCGGCCCCGGCAGCTACACCGGCCAGGACTGCGGCGAGCTGCAGTGCCACGGAAGCCCGGTGGTGCTGGACGCGGCCCTGGCCGCCATGCTTGCCGCCGGAGCCCGCCAGGCCAAGGGCGGCGAGTTCACCCGCCGGGCCTTTCTCAACGGCCGCATGGACCTTTTGCAGGCGGAGGCCGTGGCGGACCTGATCGACGCCGAGACCGCCCTGGCGGCCCACAACGCCGTGGGCCAGCTGGAGGGTGCCCTCAGCCGCACCGTCACGGAGATCTACGACGGCCTCATGGCCATCGTCTCCCGGTTTTACGCCGTGGTGGACTATCCCGACGAGGACATCGGCGACCTCCAGCGGGAGGACATGCTGGATACCCTCCGCCGCGCCGAAAACCGGCTGGAGGAGCTGCTGGCCACCTTCTCCCGGGGAAAGCTCCTGAAATTAGGGGTCCCTACGGTGATCCTGGGCCGCCCCAACGTGGGCAAGTCCTCCCTGCTCAACGCCCTGCTGGGCTATGACCGGGCCATCGTCACCGACGTGGCCGGAACCACCCGGGATACGGTGGAGGAAAAGGTCCGGGTGGGCCATGTGCTGCTGCGCCTGTGCGACACGGCGGGCATTCACCAGACGGAGGACGCCGTGGAGAAGATCGGCGTGGAGCGGACCCGGGCCGCCGCCCGCCAGGCTTCCCTGACTCTGCTGGTGCTGGACGGCTCCACCCCCCTGACCGACGCCGACCGGGAGGCCATGACCCTGGCCCGGCAGGCACCCAATCTGCTGGTGGCGGTGAACAAATCCGACCTGCCCCGGGCGGTGGACATCGGCCGACTGGCCGACGAGTTCGACAACGTGGTGTCCCTGTCCGCCCGCAGCGGCGAGGGGGTGTCCGTCCTGTGCGACGCCATCGGAGCCCTGTACCCCGCCGGGGAGGGCCGCCCCGGGGAGCTGCTGACCAATGCCCGCCAGGCCGACGCCGTGTCCCGGGCTCTGGCCTCCGTCCGCAGCGCCCGCAGCGCCCTGGATATCGGCATGACCCCGGACGTGGTGCTCACCGACGCCGAGGCCGCCCTGGGGGCTCTGGGGGAGCTGAACGGAAAACACATCCGGGACGACCTGATCCAGACCATTTTCTCCCGCTTCTGCGTGGGAAAATAAAAAGACGCAAAAACGCCGGGACAGGGCTTTCCGTCCCGGCCTGTCCCGGATAAAAACCGGGACAAAGCCCGGCTTTTGCGGGACGTCCCGCCGGAAACCGGGACAGCTTTTGGGAAGGTTTTATGGACAGGAGTGAGGCAAAGAAAAAGGACCAGCTGCCCGCCTGCCCGGTGGAGACCACGCTGACCTTGATCGGCGACAAGTGGAAGGTGCTGATCCTCCGGGACCTGATGCCGGGCACCAAGCGCTTCGGCGAGCTGAGAAAATCCGTGGGCGATGTGTCCCAGAAGGTGCTCACCGCCCAGCTGCGGGACATGGAGAAAAGCGGCCTGGTCCACCGGGAGGTCTATGCCGAGGTGCCGCCCCGGGTGGAGTATTCCCTGACCCCGCTGGGCCGGAGCCTGAAGCCCATTCTGGACTCCATGTGGGCCTGGGGCGAGGGATACAAGGCATCCCTGGAATGAAAAACCGCCGTGAAGCGCTTGAAAAAAAGCACTTCACGGCGGTTTTTGTTATTTTTTCAGCAGAACATAGGTGACGCCCCGGTTTTCGGCGTCCAGATCCCGGTCCTGCCGCAGCCGGGGGCACAGGGCCAGCCACCGGCGGGCCTCCTGGTTGAAGATGCTGAACTCCTCCCCGGGCAGAAAGCACAGCTCCTGCTGCCGCAGCCAGGTGCGGCAGGCAGTGCGCAGCCGCCCGCCTTTGCCGGAGGAGCCGTAGCCATGGATCAGCTTCATGGCCGGGGTCCCCATTTTCCGGGCGGCCTCCACCTCCGCCGCCAGGCGGCGGAGGGCTTCCACGGCGTCGGGCCGCCCCAGCTCCAGATTCAGCTCCCGCACGGGTCTGTCCATGGTTCTCCTCCTATCAGTGCAGCGAAATAGGCAAACAGGGCCTCTGCCCCGGGGGCGTCCGCCCGGCGCAGGCCATAGCTCTGGCGCTCCGGGTGCCACTGGACTCCCAGCACCGGCAGCTGCCGGTGGACCGCCGCCTCCACCACGCCGTCCGGGGACCACTGCACCGCCTGTAAGGGCGAGGCCAGGCGGTCCACCGCCTGGTGGTGGCAGCTGGTGACGGCGGGAGCTTCCCCCAGCAGACGGGCCATCAGCCCCTCCGCCCGGGTGGGGTGCACCAGATCGCCCCGGGGCAGCTGGTGGCCGGGGATATCCCGCAGGGTCCCGCCCCAGTGGACGTTCAGGGCCTGGAGCCCCCGGCAGATCCCCAGAATGGGCCGCCGGGACCGGGCAAAGGAGTCGATCAGAAAGGACTCCGTTCCCGGAAGGGGGCCCCGGATGTCCCCGCCGCCGGGCAGCAGCAGTCCCCCGCAGTCCAGACTGCGGTACAGGTCCCGGCACAGGACCACCCGGGCCCCGGCGCTCTCCAGCGCCGCCAGATAGTTTTCATATTGACCCGGCACACCGTACAGATAAACAGCAGGCTTCATAGCGTTCCCCTCCCCTGTTTAGTATGCGGCGGCGGGGAAAATTATGCCGGGACGGCGGACAATGGACCCATCGTCCGCGCGGCGAACAAAACAATAAATCCGAACCCACGGCCAATCGGCAAAGGGTTCGGATTCTATTGTGTTGGTGGACCTGAAGGGATTCGAACCCTCGACCTCTCGGATGCGAACCGTACGCTCTCCCAAACGGTTCACTTATATGCCCCCAAAACCACCCGAAAATCGACACTCATACACAGAATTTTGTCGCAAAAATTTGGAAAATGTATGTGGCCTCGTTTCTTTCTTAGGCTGAAATTGTCTACAAATAGGTTAAAGAAACTTTCCTACATTATAACTCACATATTGTTGGGATGTCAACTCAATGGCAGAAATACGGTTCGCATCCCCTTGTGGAAATGTTGAAAAATGAAGATTTCGGACGATATGTTCGCATCCAAAGCACTCTCGTTGGAGAGTGTTTTGGATATCATTGAGAAGGTAGTAAAGCGAGCAGTTCTCTTTAGCTTCTATATTAGGCTTGAAAGATGAGAACAATTTCCGTTTAAGACTTGCCTAAGACTAATTTTGCAATTTCTCGCCCTACTTGTTGTGCATCAATTGTATCGTTAGGTGCTTTTCTATAGTACACATAGAAAAATGCATGGCGGGAAATATCTTTGATTGTAAATAGATTGATTAACTTGCCAAGGGGATAGGTCTTTCCTAATTCAGGGAAAAATATTGGCGTATTGCTGAGATCTTCTTTTTTGAAACCACTCTCAAATTTTGATGCTGGAATAATAAGAAAATCGAAGTATTTGAGATTTTGGGCCTTACAAATCTCATTGAACATTTTCAGCCAACCAAGAAGAATTGAGTACCTTGTTTTCATATCCTGCTCATCTGCTTTGGAAAGGCCAGAGGATGGAATTTCTGCTAGCCTATCTTGACAATACTCGACTGCCTCTTGATTTATTGATGGAGAAGGGGCTTCTTCTAGAAGAAATTTGTTTAAAATTTTAATTTGAGATTGCAGTTCATCGTAAACTTCGTCCCCAATAAAACCATCCACATATATTTTGTATTCAGGTTCAGACTTCCAAACGGGATGGCGCCGAAGCCCTCGATTAAACAACTCGTCAGCATAGTACTGGTCGGTAGTTTTAGCTAAATGTACTATGTCATCATCACAAAGCAAAGTTATCCGTGCCGATTTATTCAATTGTTTAAGATTTTGTTTTGCAATGTTTAAACTGTCCAGTATGGCGTCTTTCGTATTAGTATCAGGGATTAACTCAATAGCCTTATCAATTTCGTTGTTAATGGCAGAAACAAGGGGATTATCCGCTAACCTTTCTCCATCAGCAATAGGAGAAAGTGATTCCAATGAAAAGAGTTCATTTCCAGTATTCTTTCGATAGTCAGAGTTTACTGCTGCAAGGAGTCTCTGAATTAAGAATACCTCATATAGGATTACAGGGTGGTTTTGAATCCACTTTTTTTCGGCATCATGAGCATATATGACATTTTCAATAACACTCAATGCAGATTTGTGGAATGCTAATTGAATAGGAGAATACGCAGTTGTGTCTTGTACCTTAACCAATATGACGCTCTCTAAGAGGCGATGGTAGTCAATTGAAATACTGTTGTACCCCATAACTTGAGCATCACGAATTAAATAATCTAGCCTATCAACGTCAATAGTAGTTGAATTCAATAGCGTAATGAAAGCATTGAGAGCAGCATGAGATATGTTATTTTCTATATCTCTGTATTTATAGCCGGTGATACATCGGGCAAAGAAATCGCGATATTCGTCCAATCCCGGAAAACTACCAAATCGCTCTAAAGCAACAATAACGCTCATGATTTCATGTGGCGCTGCAACTTTTCCATTTTTATGGTAGTAGTCTACGTCGGCCGAAAATGACTCATTATTGACTTCTTGCTTTAATTTTACATAAAGCGATTTCTGTTCATCAATATAGAATCCTTCACCTGAATGGGAAAACGGAGCGTGTCCGACATCATGCAATAGACATGCGAGTTGAAATATCTCTTTAATATTCGACTCTATAGAACACTCTTTCAGAATAGTGATTGAGTTATTAAATAAGGTATCGCTCACTATGCCACCAAGAAAATAGACACCTAAAGAGTGGATGAAACGATTGTGTAGAGCGGCGGAATATACAGGAAGATAACTTGTTTGTTTTATATATCTAAGGCGTTGAAATTCTGGGGTATCAATAATGCGAGTGACAATCGTTTTAGGTATTTTAATATAGCCATAAATTGGGTCTTTAAACTTTTTCATGGTTATCACCGATTATAACATTTAATGTTTCAGGCGAAACAAAAGCGGACAATACGTGAAGGGCAAGATTAGTACGGAATTTTTTCCGGAGAAATGCAGTAGATATATTATCATTTAAGGTAATTTGAACATCAGAATCTGTTTCATTAATCGTAAAAATATTAGAGCAGTCATGGAAAAATTGTTCAGTAGAATCCCGAGTGTAAATTAAGGTAACATCCATATTATTTGCTTTTAATTTTGCGACAATGGCATCACCATATTTATTTAGCTGTGAAAAAGATACAGTTCTGTTTCCTGTTTGTTCAACCAATTCGATTAATGCGTTAGCGACGAGATCCTCGATTCCAATAAAGTAATACATTTAGCACACCTTTCTCTCAAAGCCCAAATAAAAAAGTCACACAATAAAAGGGATTCTAATATTATATGCGGTTTCGTTGTTTTTGTAAATATAGTAAGGAAAAAAACTACAGCCAACATTTGTAGGACTACAATACATCTTGGACAATTGAATAAAAAGGGTATGAGGAATAGG